>Ga0105239_10000179_pt1 | contig 92011 bp, 86 predicted proteins | sample KBSC44metaG_FD_92761 | JGI IMG/M metagenome (GOLD analysis project Ga0105239, IMG submission 92761) | Corn rhizosphere microbial communities from Kellogg Biological Station, Michigan, USA - KBS C4-4 metaG | ecosystem: Host-associated > Plants > Roots > Rhizosphere > Soil | place: Michigan, USA... | reverse complement strand
GTTTTGAATCGTATCGGCGGTGTGCGAGGTTTCAACGCCATCAGGTCCTGGCGGGTAATCGTCATTTGGAGCGGACATAATGTATTCTTGAGCTATAATTGCTGCTGGGACTTGAAACTGTGATGCTGAAATTTGAAGCAAGAGATCCAAGCTAGAAAGAGAAAGCTCGCCAGCGGATTATATATGCGTGTATCCTGATAGCATTCGAGCTGATCTCATGTGGCTGTTCCTGTTGTGATGCGCCTTTAATAGACGCGTGAGCAAGCCCAAGTCGTGACATCACGATCGATAGCCATCGTGTATACCGGCACTGGAAGGAACGGTGACCATTTTTCGTTGAGATCATTTCTGATTCTACATCCGCCACATGGCGAAAGTTTGGGTGAGACTTACATTCACCTTGTACCTTTGGTAGAACCAAAAGTTAAACCTTACCACACGGAGGCGAGCTCCGAATGGAACCTCGGGTTGATTGGGCATGCCAGGTACAATCGAATGGGAATAGACGCTTTCATTTCACAAATGAGATCCTCTTGTTAGGTCGAAGCCATGCGAAGTGTCAGCGGGTCACAGTTGTAGCAAGCGACCGAATCGAAGACGTCAGCATCCAAGCTAGTCGTTTTACAAATCTAGAGAAAGCAAGAGAGCACGACGATCGATCTTGGATCGAAGGCTCATTTCTGCAGGCACCTAGATCTCGAAATATCAAAGTGTCAAGGCTGTCAGGGGGTTGTTCGGAAGTGCAGTCCTTACCATCAGGACCGATCGTCGGTGGCCCGGGAGACGTCCTTACCGCTGGGACAAGGGCTAGCGTGCGCCAACTGTTTCTTATAGGAACCTGGCGTTCAAAACTGCATACAAACTGAGTAGAAATGTATGATGCTTGCATGATTGAAGCGAAAACGTCGACGTTGTCCGTGCTGATTTGCCGGGCATCATGCTTGGAACGGTGTGCGTGAAGTTGAGGATACTACGCGCAGCCACAAGGGTGACGTGAGTGTTGTTTGCGTGCGGCCGAGAGGGGAGCGTGATCACATGATTTCGTGATTGGCGCGTTTTGTTGGTCGCGCCACGCGCCTTGGAAAGATCCCTCCTCTGGCCACTACTCTCCCCAAATGGGAGCACACAATCATGAATATTTCTGCCTCCGCGCTGCCGACGTGGAATTGATACTTCATCATCCATTGAGTGAGATGTTGCACAATGGCACAAGAATGTGCCAACCCACTGTTGGCTAAATGGATGAAGGAATGGATGGATGAAGCCAAAGAACGCAATACAAAGGGCTATACAGTGTGAGAAGATGATGTCCACATGTGGAAATTCTGCTGACAAGTGCAGTTACAAGAAAGCGTATCAGTCTATAGTGGCGTGTCCACTACGCTTCCAACACCCATCAGAGGCGCAAGCACTCAATGGTCTCGGACCAAAGTTGTGTGACCGTCTTACCGAGAAGCTCAAGGCATTTTGTGAAGAAAATGGCTTACCAATGCCATCCAAGGGTCGGAAGAGAAAGAGGCCGTCCGAGGCATTGAACTCAGACCCCGCAGAGCCAGAAGAAGCCTCTCCTGTTCGAAAACCTAGGAGAACTCAAAACTATGTTCCGAAACTGAGATCTGGTGCTTATGCGCTAGTCATGGCCCTCGCCACCTTAAACCATGAAGCAAACCAAGCCATACCCAAGGATCAGTTGATTGAACTCGCACAGCCCTTGTGTGATGCCAGCTTTACCGCCCCAAGTGATCCCACGAAATTCTTCACTGCTTGGAATTCAATGAAAACATTGGAGAGTAAGGAGTTGGTCTGCACGAAAGGTCATCCTGTCAAGAAATACTACCTTTCTGATGAAGGATGGGAAGTTGCGTTGCGTATGCAAGCAGCGCAGAATGGACAACAGATGTCTCCGGCGGCCAAAGTGAAGAAAAAGGTCTCAGTCCCTGAGCCCACTTCACCCGGAGATTTTTCTCCGGGTGAACGTTCGAGGAGGCCACCTGTGGAATCCTCTCGGGTCAGTCTGGTAAAGTCGAAGCCAGTTTCTGAATTGGTGGATCTACTTTCCAGCTCTGATTCGGAGCTTCCAATCCACAGACCTAGACTACACAATCCTATCCGAAATGCTCAACCTCGACTACAACGCCCCGCGGTCTCCGGGACTTTTGAAGACTTCATCGTGCTACCCCCGGGAAGCTTTGAGGTCAAAATGGTCCTAGACATGCGTGAAGTCCGTACAACCACTGATCGTGATTACATCTCTGGCGAGCTCAAAAAGCTGGGTGTGGTCCCTGCCATCCGTTCACTACCTCTGGGCGATGTTCTGTGGGTGGCAGTTGCAAATCCACAATACTCTGACAAACTCAAAGCCGCCAATATAGCTGAGGGTGAGGAGGGCAATCTTGAAATTGTCCTTGAGCATATCATGGAACGGAAACGTCTTGACGATCTGATCTACAGCATCAAAGACGGCAGATTCCATGAGCAGAAATTTCGGTTGACCAAGTCTGGAATCAAACATGTCACATATCTAATTGAGGAATACTCACTATCAGCTGAAAGGAGTGACAAATATGGAGAATCCTTGGAAAGCGCCATTGCCGGTATGCAAGTTGTCAATGGTTACTTTGTCAAACAAACAACCAAACTTGACGATACTATTCAATATCTCGCACGAATGACTAAGACCCTAAAGGCAATGTACGAGAAGAAGGAAGTTTATGTCGTTCCATGCCAGGCTATTGAGGTAGAGGCTGTCTCAATAATACTCGAACGTGTCCGCAAACTTGCCCCCGAAAGAATTATTGGCATGACCTTCCCTGTATTTGGCGCCATGTGTGACAAATCAGACAGCATGACGTTACGAGATGTCTTTCTAAAGATGTTGATGGCCACGAGAGGAGTGACAGGCGAGAAGGCTGTTGAGATCCAAAAACTCTGGCCGACTCCACGAGCCTTCACTGAAGCATACGCTAACCTAGATTGTGGTCCTGCACGAGATAATATGGTCAGTGACCGACTTGGGAACGCGATCCCGCGGAAGAAAGTTGCGAAAACACTCAGTGCGAAAATTGCTGAGGTATGGGGATGAACGGGGCAGCACCATCACAATAATTTACGCCTAACCAAACCACCTTGAATCAGAATCAGACGACAGGCTTATTCGTTCCAAAGAGCACCCTTATGACTTTCAATGATTTTACGACGGCAGAGGAAATAAGTTTGTCATCACTTTGAGTAACCTTCTATATACTCTCCGCATGTACATTTTGGTCCTTTCGATATAACTAGACAAACTATGTAATATCTCTCGATCAAGAGGACCTTATGAGTCTACGGCTTCCGGAAGCTTTGGAAATCAATACGAAATGTTTGATTACACGCGAGCTTGAGAGCCATAGTTCGTGAACTAGGAACATTTGTTTGAGACCACACCGACGAGAAGCTCGAATCTCTCGGACTTCTATCTCCCAGAGCCCGGATGAAATATGAATATCCACCACTACCGACACAGCCGGCATCGCGCTTTTAACTACCGTAGTCTCAGTCTTGATTCCTCCCAGTCCGCCCCTCTATATATGAAATGCCTATACATATCTCGAAGCCATCTCTCACGATGTCCACAGTGGGAGCCGATATGACATCTATGGCATGATGCTCATTCAACCGCCTCGACTGGTATGTTTTTGGCTGTGTAATTTCGAAGCTTCGGAGTATCCCTCCACCCACGCTTTCTATTCCACATATCCTCGATCGCACTGGACCACTTCACTAACTCTGCTTCTTTCCACGCCCTGTGCTGGATAGATATAGAAACCGGTATGCCGTTATCATCCAGGCCGATAGGGATACAAATAATAGGGTACCCAGCTTGCGCGGCGTACTGCTGACCGATCCCTTTCGGTCGCAGAAGATTAGGGCATCTACCCCTGATAGTGCGCTGTCAATGCCATTCTGGCGAGTCTGTTTGTGGATATGTGCTAGAGCGGAATGGTAGGTCTCATCTTTGACTCCGCGCGACTGGATGATTTCAAGAAAGTTGTCCTGACCACTTGGGAAGGCTGGGAGGGTGTTAGGGGAGGGCGCTTCGGTGCCTGGGTTATCAGAGTTGTAGGACGCTATCGCCTCGATCCCTAAGATGGATGTTTGGTATAGCACGCTAACATAGGATTTGATCGCATTATATGCATCAACTTTTACTACCGTCCACTCGGATTTGTCTGGTGGGCCATGTTCCCAGTTCCAGGTCCCCTCTTCACTGACCCGTTCGTCTATGCTGGGGAGATCCACGTCTATAATTTTGGCGCCAGCTTTCTCGAGTGCTCTGAATAGCTGAAATGCCACAGCTTTGCAGCCCGGAGGTGTGAGCTCCCAGCACTTCTTGTAGGGACGTCCAAATCGAGCACCCTTCAGCGCCTCCGATGTTGCTAGAAACCGCAAATACGGCCTTGACTGCCTTCTTTCTCGAACCTGTGTAAATGGGTCGTCAGAATCAGCGTGGGAAATGGCATCCAGTCCAGCGACAGCATCGGCAACAGTCCTTCCAAAGCTGCCCACTGAGTCCATATTTTCGCTGATGGTAATCACACCTGTTCTCGAGGTTAACCCGACAGTCGGTTTGATACCAACAACTCCATTGATGCTAGCAGGGCCGATAAGGGACGCGTCTGTCTCAGTCCCAAATGCCAGGGGAACAAAATTTGCAGAAACGGCGACAGCAGATCCAGAGCTAGAACCGGAAGGACTTTTTCGGAGGTCATAAGGATTTCTTGTCTGGCCACCACGAGGACTGTAGCCTGCTGAGTATACCTTCGACCTGCAAGACGCCCATTCACTCATGTTGGTATGCCCAATGATGACTGCTCCTGCCTGACGAATCCCCCAAACAGTCATAGCGTCATCAACAACTTCATTGCCTAACAATGCCCATGAGCCAGCTGTTGTTTGCATCGCATCTTTTGTAGCCATGTTGTCTTTCACGAGAACGGGAATGCCATCCAGAGAACCCAGAGCTCCCCCAGACCTCCTTTCACGATCCAGCTCCTTCGCTATCCTTATCGCATCTGGATTGATCTCGATCACGGCCTCTAGGTAAGGGCTCAGTGCCGAGATTCGACGAATACAGAATTCGACATATTCGAAGATCGAAAAGTCCTTGCGCTCATAGGACTGAGTAAGACCTGCCACTGGAATCTCGAAGACATCGCGACCTTTGAGCAAGCCCACACGCAGCTCTGGAGGTACACGCTCTTGCCCTGAGGGACCATTTTCTAGCTGTCTTGTATTACAGGCTCTATGCTTGCGCCTCAACAACGATGAGAGAAAGTCCATTCGGTGTTAAATCCGAAAGAACACCCAAAGTTTCAGCCTCGGGCTTGCGAATTAGTAAGGCATCTTTGTTGGGCCTTGGCGGAGTCAAGATTCATTGAGCTGAGAATTTGTAGACCGAAAGCGCTCTGTATGATTTATGATGCCGCTGCGTGGGAGTGCAAATTGCCACGACTACATTACGAGTCAGAATGGTGCGAGCAGCCACCCTTAAAGTCGCTTCATCTTCTCGATGTCGCACGGGAGTTGCAATATCAAGCAAGTTGCTAAAGAGGCATGGTGGGAAGTATGAGGTGCCGGAATGGCTTCCGGGCTGCTCCAGTGGCCAATCCCTTTTGTTTCAGGTCGCGGTAGGCTATGACCGTTGCCTTCTTTGAATATCATTCTTGCCCAAAAGAATACCTCACCCTTGGTTAGGGATTTCTGACCCGGAAAATGAGTCAACGAGGCGTTCTCGAAGTCCTCTTGGCACTGTGAAGTCTGACCCGCGAACATCGGGCATGAGCAGCCCAGCTTCCCAGAATGAATTCTCCTTGGATGTGCTTGACTTCTTCCACTATGCGAGGCTGCTTCGGCCACGCAGGCAGAACGAGTGCGCCATTACTTGCCCATTCCCATTTCTCTACTTGTATACTCATAGGCTTGTGCACTTAGGCGTTGCCAGGGCGCATTTCCAAAACAAGATTGTATAGCTCGCCTAGAATCCACCCGGCCTACATATCCCGTGCCGAGAGTCCTATATTAATAAATGGAGGACTCGACCTTTTGAGCACCACCAAGTTAAAAGTATAGAAGAAAATCCGATGTTTTGATGCCTTTTCGAGAACAATAAGATTCTTTGGTCGCAGTAAGTAAGTCTTGAGCTCTCTATCTCTTGCAGGGCTTGGTTTTGCACTTCTTATTGTGCACTGATGACTGTTTCGCTATATTTGAGAAAGGGTCGTGCTCAATGGAGCATGCATATTCAAACGTAGAGGCCATTCTTCCGGTTGTCCGCGACAATCGACCACTAGAATAACGAGAGCTCGAAGGATTCAATCTGAAAATCGAAACCAGGATAGGAATGGTGCTCATGCCGATGTTAGCTTACCAAACTTCGCTTCTCTCGCACGGGAGCATGCAAGTGTATGAAGGCTTCCGATGACACTCGTATGACACGTGTCGCTTTTCAAAGGGTTTGGGCTAGTTTGAAAGCAGTGTTGACATAGTGCAGCGCAATATTGACAATCGTAGTAACGAAAAGGAGGCCATTGCCTGTATTACACGGATGAGTTTCAGTCCCTTCATTTGAACATGGACTCCAGTCTCGTGTAGAGCTGACTGTTCGAGAACATCACTTCGACTTTATTGGTGCTAATCGAAAGGCCCCCTGACGGGTTCAGCCTCGTTCAATATCTCCTCCAAACACCGATGAGGATTCGATCATACAACACAAGGGTGTGGACGGACTTCTACACTTTTAGAATCTATGAAGAACGAATTTAGCACCAAATTTAACTATATCGCACTCCATTCCATGGCATTCTATTGATGGTCGAGAAAAAAGAGTGCAGCCTGGAAATTCGAGATTTCTGACCGGGCTAAATTCTGACATGGGCATTATGACCCGGTTTTCTGACTGCTGAGCAATACTCATGGACCAAACGAAAGACGGTAGGAAATATCGATAACCTCCAGACTTCCATGCTTTTGTCAACAAGCTATGTCTGACTGACATCCAGATTTTCTGACCGGGACGGGTCCATTTTCTGACGGCTGACCATGTTTTGGTTTCAGAGCACCTATCACAGGGCTGTATCATTTATAATCACTTAATCCAAGGTCCAAGATATAATGAAGCTTGGATTTCAGGGCCGTTAGGCCAAATGGATTGCACATCGGACCCGGCAATCTGTTTTCTTTTCTTGAACCAATCCCACCAGTCAGAACCTAAAATGGTTGCACAGACTTCTACCACTTATCTCGTTAGTGGCGCCAGCCGCGGTCTCGGGAGGGCCTTGGTAGCTGCGTACCTGGCTCAGCCAAACAACACTGTGATAGCCGCTGTTCGGGATTCCAACAGCCCTGCGTCCAAATCCCTCCAGGAACTCACTAAAGGCGCTAGCAGCTCGCTCATTGTCCTGAAGATAGACAGCCTTGTCGAAGCCGAGGCACAGCAGGCTATTGCCGAACTGAAATCGGCTCATAACATCACTGCCTTGGACGTTGTGATCGCCAATGCGGGAATCGCCAAGCTCTTCCCAACGGTCGAGGAGGCTCGAGCTGAAGATCTCCTGGAGCACTACCGCACCAATGTCATCGGCGTCATCCTCTTATTCCAAGCCGTCCTACCATTGTTAAGGAAGTCCGCGAAGACACCGAAATTCGTCGTCATGGGCTCAAATGCCGGTAGCATCGGCGGGATGGAGGGTGTACCCGTCCCGAACGCTGCTTACGGGCCTTCCAAAGCCGCCTTGAACTGGATCACGAAGAAGATCCACCTGGAGAATCCCGATATCATCGCATTCCCGATTCATCCTGGTTTTGTATGCTTGCCCAATAATCACGGCCAGCTTACAGTATGTGCTAATGACACGAAATCAGGTCCAGACGGAAGGAGGTAACGCCTCCGCCAGAATTTTTGGGATGGAGAAGGCAATCCTGACATACGAAGAGAGCATCCCTCCTATGGTCAAACTTGTGAGTTCTAACCCACCTATTGAAGACATAAGTTCTATATAATGAGCCAATATACTGATTCAAGCCTTGCAAGATTGATGAAGCTACACGAGAGTCGGCATCTGGGAAATTCAAGCTCTATGATGGGTCCGCCCTTGAGTGGTAAAGGCAATGAGATTGACACTCGGCGGCCCTCTAGATTACTTGATCTATTTTGGCATTGAAAGCAGTGGACTAATACAGGAAATCTCGGGATAGTAGTTGCTCCTAAGTTTTGGATAACCAACTTGACAAAAGGTGAAGTTGAGTGGTCTGAGTTTCCGACGGCGATTGCCGTGTCATGCAGTCTGCTCGCTATCATTTGCCTAATTTTAACACTGGAACGAGGTCTTCCAGCCCGAATTCTTATCATCATTCAAAGTTTCAGTATTGATTCATCATTGGAGGCGGCTCTGGGCTCTTATCGAACCGGTTGTCCCTTCCATTTCGCTGAATTAATACTCCAGAGCCTATACCAAACGAGACTGGTGTCCCAGCTTTTGGGGACCACTAGACAGTCCGCTACCAAATGAATTGAATTCTGCCCAACGGTGCGCTCCTCTCTTCTCCCAGATAAGTCCTGTCTGGACCACAGAGGTGATCTAGACTTTCTCAGAGTGAACAACGGTGCTCTCCTCAACCTTAACTTCCTTGCCCTCTTCGACAATACCTGTTCCATCGGCAGTCAGATGAACAACGACCTCGTCTCCAAATAAAGCTCCTATCTCCTCAATAGGGATTTGTTTTGTCTCAGGGATGTAGAAGTATACCACAATAGTGGATATGATGCACAGGCCCATATAAAGGAAGTACATTCCCCATTTACTGCGTTTGTTAGCAAGTGAACCGGCGTTGAGAATTACCGAAGGGCAGAGCTCTTACATATTTTTGAAGGCCAACGCAGACGGGGTAGTATAGGTGATAGCACCGACGAAGTAGCTGAAGAAACCAAGGCTGTTACCCTTTGCACGAATCGTGGTCGGGAAGATTTCCGAAACCCAGATAAATGCAGGGCCATCGACAAATTGGAAACAGACGATATAGAGATATATAACAGCAACGCAAGCTGCAAGTCCCGCCTTGTTGTCAGTCCCCAAATATTTGGCTTGCAGGATGCCTTCGAGCAGAAGGCAGATAGCAAGAGAAGGAAATCCGACAACTGTTCAACAGAGTGATTAGTCCAACGTCTATGAGGAAGGTCTGTCACTCGATACTCACGGAACATTGTTCTTCGGCCCATTTTATCAACAGTCAAAATTGCAATAAGAACGCAGGTCGTTCCAATGGTGGTGTAAACGGCTGTAAGGGAGCAGGACATGTTAACTCTGGTATGGTAAGCCCGTGGCTAATGTAGACCTTACCATAAAGTAATAGCGGCATGACCCCTGACATGCCTAAACTCGTGAAAATGAGAACGAGGAAGTTGGCAATACCAAGAATCTACTTCATGATTAGCCTTCGAATTTCGCATCCGCAATTAGGACTCACTCCTGTAGATTGAGCCGCAAATCTAAACGCCAAGGTCAGCAAAGAGGACGATTTGATCAGCCCAATCTCCCGACTCACTGAAGGAATATCGCAAGCAAGGCCCTTCTCCTCCATGATGGCTTCCTGAATATATCAATGTATCCACATTTTTGCTCCTTGTCGAATTCGACTTGTCGCACGATTTGGGTGAATTCCGCATGTGCTGCGGAATCTAAAGGGTCGGGTGGATCATGGTGGAGCTTCTGAACAACCTCCCATGCCTCACTGGTCCGGCCTTTCAGTGAGAGGTAACGTGGTGACTCTTTGCAAAGTTAGTATGACTGGTTGAATGCTAATTCAACTTCTCACGCACCAGGGATGAATGGTAGTCCTAGTAGAAGAGCAAGTGGTCCGACACAGGCCATGGCTAGTGGCACTCTCCACTGGACAGTAAGATTGGTGGCATAATAGGTGCCGATGGAGAGCCATGCGCAACTAATTCCATCGATTAGCTTGATTCAAGATACGAGGCGATTTGAAGTCCTACGTGAGATAACCCATGCCAAAACTCAAGGTGGTGAGTCCTGATAGCAAACCACGACGATGCGGAGGAGCCACTTCGGTCAGGTAGAGCGGAACCAGGCAAATCAACATGCCTAGGCCAAACCCGTGGAGGAGCCGAACGGTTATGATCATGCCAATAGCAACGGACCCAGCGATCAGAGCAGCCCCAACCAGAGAACAGACTGACGCAAGTATAAAGGCTCTTTTCCTCCCCATGGCATCAGCCAGCCATCCTTGTGCAATGGCACCGACTGCTAGCCCGAAGTTGAACAAAGCATTGATTGCCCCAAGAATACTGTTTGAAAATTAGCCCAAGCTTCAAATTCTTGCCCGCGAACATACTTGGCTGTGTAGTCCGTCGTTGCTAGCCGAGGTTAGTTAAATACTGCAGGTTCAAGATTGGGACAGTGCACTCACGATCAAGCTTGAAATAGTCGTAGAATCCTGGCTGGCCAATACTCGTGACGAAGATTGCAAAGCCGAAGCCATAACTGAAGCCGCCCCAGGCGACCACAAGGCAAATAGCGATGTTGTATTTTGTTAGGCTGACCATTTTCGTCGAGTGCTTTCCTGAAGGCAGGCCAAAGGATCTCTGTCGAAGAGGTCAATACCGACAACGAGTCTAAAGACAAAGCTCAATTGTCAATGTTCGGTATGATTTTATATATCTTCAAAGGCAGAGAGCATGCATTGATCCGTTTGGTCAGCCTTTACCCCGGATATATGACTACCCCAGAGAGCTGGTGCAAGGTGGGGTGAGCTGTGCCATGGGGACAAATCAAGAACCTTAATGTGTGGAGTTATGATAGAAACGTGGCATGAGCGAGACCTTCAGGTTTGGTAGAGCCCGCTCCAGATCCCCTAGCTCGAAGACGAAGCTGTGGAGGAAGAGCAGTTGACCATATTCGTTGCGGATGGTTGGACGAGAAGACGAGAGTGGAATACTCGGTTGTTTGTATAGGTTCCACCTAAACGACCCAATTCTGACATCCTGACACTTAATTCTGACTTGCCAATACATGCCGCCCACTATGAAAGACCTCACCCTGACAATTCGCGGCTATTACTCGTTGGCAATTAACATCAGAACCTACCATCGTAAGCCACTTACGAGTGCGTTTACCTGAAAGTCGGTAATGCCATGATTTCGCATTGTCAGATAACATAAGCGTGTTATACCAGCCAGTATTTGGTGCCGAGGCTTCGCAAGAGTCCACACACAGCCCGAATCTCGATGAATCCAATGCATCGTATTTAAAGTGAGGCGCAGGGACAGCTTCAATATCCTGAGAATAATCCCATTCGCATCAACCAGAATAGTTTCTTTGAATCTATGAATAAAATATTGTCTTTGCCAATCTGCCTCGAGGCTCGTGTTATCACTGTCGTGGTGAAGAGTGTTCTGGCAAGGCTTCACTTTCTTCCCTCCAGATACCTGGGTTGACATAGCTCGTTATAACTATAAAGCGTTGACATATTGCATGCGGGACAACTTGTTATTGCTGTCTAGCGAAAGAGTCGATGCGCTCGTGCCCTCGTCTCTCTAGGAAGAAGGTATCAAGCGAGCAGTTGAGGATTGTTCCTAATAACCGATGGTATCATCCGTCCAAAGGGGTGGTTTTGTGTTTCGTGATTCATAAACTCCCAAGTAGCTGGTGAACTCGCCCATTGAGCTCTTCGAATAAACCTTCGCGTTGCTGTTCAGAGGCTCGTTTGATGATAGGTCATCTGCCTTCTCTATTGCTTGTCACCGTGAAGTGAAGGAAGTGATAGAAGTCCCTGATTCTTTATATCAGTATAGAAACACCATCATGAGCAAGCAAATTGACAATTGGAGAGATTGGTGTTCTGAAGGTCTTCGAAAATCCGTGTTCCTCGAGCAGCCATTGGCATATAAGAGGAAACACAAGGGCTTCAAGGGCTTCAACGCGCCACTCAGTCCAAATAATTCCCAGGGCTTTCTTTCCCTTTGCCGTATCGAGCCATTCTGAGAAAACGGAAACGTGAACAAAATCCATGAGGATACCACCTAGCCCGGATGTCGCTACTTTGAGGAGATGATTTGCCATGCGGCAGACACCTTGCCCGCTAGGACGAGTGAGATTGGGATGGTTGTGATGCCGAGGAGAACGAGTCGAGTTCGATCACAACTAGAAGTTGGCAGCAAATGGAAGGGTATTCCTTCTTGAATGTCTTGCAGACCAGGCATGAATAGCCCAAGTGCTACAGAATCATGATATAGCGCTTCCGGTCTGTTCGACAGATGGGTTTGAAGGATGGCAAAGGAAGAAGGGATTCCTAGAACGATATCAGTCAATTTGAGAGCCTTTGGACCACTAAACTGTAACGCATGCCATATATAACAGCGAGAATTGCAAACATTGCGCATTGCGGCAATGTAACTCAAGGTGCTAAAGCGTTCGTTCATAGGCTGGGGCTCGACATTGCTCTGTCCTTCTGCCACCAGCTCGTCCTTAAGGTTGCCCCCTCTGCTGGGTCTTGAAGCTGGGATGCAGCGAGCGGGAGATTTTGACTCCAGTCTGACTTGACAGCCTGTAGCCATGCACGGTGCATGCCGAAAGCCCCTTGTGCTGAGGCATACTGAAATTGGGCGAGCTTAGATTACTCTGATTAGTTGGCATCAAGCCGCATCCGCAACCTTCTAAACGACTGTCGAGAGCTGGTAAGGCATTGCCTCTTCTCTCACGGACTCACCAGGTCAAACTGCAAACGTTTGTTCGTGTTTAGTAGGCAGTCACCACAGATCAAACGGCTACTACATTCGTCACTCGTGCTTCGGCGATAGTCAAGCCTGCACCAATTCTAGAGAAGGCAGACGTTTTTGCTAGAAATATTGCGTTAGCGCTCGTGAGCAAGCGCAGTCTCGACAGCACCAGCTTACCTCCATCATCACGTCCATCGGCCCGAGGGCTATTTGGGCCTTGGCCCAGTATGTAGATCGATTTGAGCAGGAACCATTGTAAACTCCCGCTCTGTTATCACTACAGAGTTCTCTTACGATTGACAAAAGTTACCGCACAACACTCAGTGTTTTTGAAGCTGCTGTTCAACCATTAAAGCATCCGACAAAAGCCGAAAATGTAGGAAACGAAGCCGACGAGTTCCAGTCTCAACATTTCTGGGGGTTTCAAGCATACCAAGCAAGCTCAATCAAGCATGGAGCCAAGTAGGGGTGGTTGTCGATCAGGATTCAGTGGCCAACTAGGAATGGGTTCAAGATTGTCGATCAGGCGTCCTGGCCCTGGTGATAGGCATCGACTAGGGTTGCGGAGTTCAGATCTGGGGCTCGTATTCGTCCTCGGATTCAGGCTCGGTAATAATCCGTGAACGATCATACCTTAAGTAAGTGCTCATGTCGATATCCCAGGCCGCTTTTTCCAGGTGATGACGAGGAGGGGTTTGTTGATCTATACAAGTACGATGATTATCGGTAGCTTTGAAGCAGTGCGATCTCGATTCCCTTTTCTCCTTTGCAAACACTTGTGTATTGCTACCTATAAACTCTGTTACCATCGAGGCTTGCATATCCGCCCATTTACACCCATTAGCCTCATCTGACGCGGGTATTGAGAAAGAGTCTCGATCAAGAAGTTGGCTTTATAACTGCTCCCAAGAGCGGGTGTCTCCCGACAGATGTCGCATTGCTTCCCAAGGCAATATGCTGGGGATCGAGGGACTCGCAGATGCATCATTTAAGGGCGACCTCCGATGGGCAAAGGCTGCGAAATGGACATCATATGCGCCTTGGGTTGTGCTCATGCTGGCTATACTAAGCATGGTTGAGATCGCACTTGGTGCAGTCTGGATTTCATCCATGGATGCAGACCTAAACTTGTGAGTAATGGCCCTGGGGATAGTGATGTATGAGTCGCACAGTTTCTCGCAACGGTAGCATCTGACGAATGGTTTCTGGTTGCAGTGCACAAGTAATCCAGCCACTGATCGTCCCCGGGATTGCCTTCTTCAATGCGATACCTTCTCTACATCTGCATGTGCTTGCTCGGATCAATCCACCACGATTGGCAGTTTGGTTCTCAACCTCTATCTCCTTTTGCTACTTCGTAAGTGGAATCATATATCTGGCCTCTTGTGTTGGCCGGGACTCATTTACCGCGTCGCTACAACGCAATGAATGTTCTCAGGGTGCCAAGGGCAACGCCAAGGTGTGGAATGCAATGGTTGCGTTGCTTATGGTCAGCGGAGTTTTATACTTTGTTCACGCCGCGATGGCTTGGAAAGTCAAAAACGCGATCGAAGGTCGAGAGCGCAGAATTGAGGCCGGCGTGGAAATGGATAGTCAGGAGGAGATAGAGAGAAGGCACAGCGAGGCAAGAGAGAGGTGGAAGCACATTTCTGCAGGTTGACCAATCGGTGCAGCAATTTTTCCAGGCCCTTTTCAAGTCTTTTTTTATGGATTTCAAAGTCTGTGAAGGATTCCCTGAGAAATTATCTCAGACACAAAGGGCAGGGAAAGAGTAAAAGGACGGTTGAGTTTGGGATGAAAATACCATACCGAGTAATATTAGAGTTGCTGCTTTAAGGTCATTGCCTCCAATATCCGTAGAGCGGCGTGGTAGTTTGCCCCAAATGGCGAGATAAGCGATCTCGATCTGTGTTGCATCACGATTCACCATGCTATCCGCAAACTTGAAGTGGGCAGTCCCATGCAATCCCATGTTACCAATTCGTTTCTTTGCTACCTCAAGAAGAATCATAGTCTTGACAGTTCATATGCAACACAGCACCTATGACTAGACTATTCGACACAATTGTAAAGCCATTGGCGATTTACCTCTCATGATTATGATCCAAACAAACATCCCGCATATGCGACTTGACGCGCCATGTCTCGGCACAAAGAAAACAATCCACTGCCCACCAAACAGCGCCCTTCTCTCGCGTCGATGACCAAAAATGTATCAAGCGACGACTTCTTCACCGACAGCATCCTCGAAAACTCGTCCATTCCATCTCCTAGCCCTACGAAAAGCAGTCTGGTGAAACCGCGACGCGCTATTGGCCTCACCCGCGTACTTCAGACTGTAAAAGAGTCAAACCAGCAGTTAAACAAACCCACAAATCCTGAGAACGGCAATCCCAGATCAGATCGCCATCTTCAGCCTGGGCTCCCCATCCCCAAAAAGAAAAGCCGAAGTCCGCTACGAACAAATGGCTTGTCAACGCCTCCACGATCCAGATCTTTGACAGCTCAGTCGGAATTCTCAAGCCCTCCCGCTGGAATGACAGATGTCTATCAGAGGATCGCAGATGAGGAAGACTTGGTTGCCACTGAAAGGGAGCCTGATAGCGATGACGACGATTTGGAAAATGGCCCGCAAGATACGATGGACGAGGACTTCGACATACCCGCAAACGGCGAGCAGGCAAGAGAAACCCCTACTCAGAATCAACGCGCATCGCGTCCAATCAATTCAGGACAGCTACATGAAGACGACATGAAAGTGAACCCACCCCTTGACAACGTGGACACTGTGTCAGACGCTCCAACCCTAGACTTTATCCAGAATGAGATGACAGATCGAGTGCTCGCTGCTAAGTTGACGCCTCATGTTGTAGATCGAGCAAAAGATCGGGCTAGACTTGACAAACTCAGACAGAGTAGGATACCGATCGATTTCAAAAACAGTCCGAAGTTGAACACTCAAGGACTCAATGGGCAAACCTACCAACGAAGTACCATGGGATCCTTGTCGAAGGGACCGATCACGTTCGATGGCAGATTCGAGATCAATAAAGACGAGCCTAAGATGGCCCCATCGGAACCGAGTGCCTCGTCCACCCCACAAAAACGAGTCCCGGCATTTAGTCGAGCGACTAGATCCAACGTAACAAAAGAACCGATTACTTATGCTTCTGGCACTGATGGTCCCGCGGATTTCGGTAGGGGGGAAAGGGTCATAGCTTTCAGCAGAGCGACACGCCCTCATGACAGCGAACTGGCGAAATTTGCCCAAGAGTCCGACATGGCAGAAACTGGTCCAAGATTAGTGGCATTTTCTCAAGCAGCTAGACCATCAAATCAAGCCAGAGCCCATAGTGAAGAGCCTGAGCAGACTGAAGATTTCAATGGGGCCAATAACGACACCCTCACCTCAGTTTTATCGGAGCCTTTACCCGGTGCTACACCTCAGACTCTGAAAACCCGAACATCCACATTTCTTGCTAAGTGGCGACAGCATACCGCGGAAAGACGGAGCGAGAAATCAGAATCGGCGACGAGTGAGGCTACTTCTCCAATCGACTGGGTAGCAGCTGGAGCTGATGTACCCTTACCATCGGTCGAGCAAACCGCGGGGCCTCAAGAAACCCCTACCCAGTCTCCTCTCCCTTCTATCCACAAACAGAGGTCTATAGACCGTATCCGCAAGTGGGAAAATGACTTTACAGGACTTTCATTTCAGGTCTCTGATAGCCCGCCCGTCCGAAACCGGCCGAATCTCAACGATTCACTTAGAGAGAGAGAAATCGAGAATCTGACAAAGCAAGCGGTCACCACGAATCGACTAGGCGAAATACAAGAAAAGGATCCAAACGTATTGGTTCGCAAGTCTTCCCGAAATTTCACTCCAGAAGAACGGCAACTACCGCAGTCCAAGGCAGACAGGCAGGAGGCAGATGTTAGTTTGGATAGGAAACTCGGGCTAGACGAGGACCTACTGCCGTATGCACCCGTTTCTTTGCACAGATCATCTAGCAATAGCACTACCAAGTCGACATCCTCTCAAAAGATGAGCCAGTCATCTCATGATTCCCTTGATCATCTGCAAAGGCTAGCTCGGGCAGCGAGTACCACACCAAGGGCAAGCCCTGTACTTCAACAACCCAAAGCGAACATCATCAATCGGCCCACTCTCAACTTTGCTGCTAGAACGACGCTGCCTGACAGGGGTTTCGACAACGAAGCATCCCCAGAACCTCCCAACAAGGAGCCACCTCATGTACCAGTTCAAATAGTTGCAGAAACGCCAAAGGTCATTGGTGCCTGGACAGATACGATCCTTCCGGACACCGTCAAAACCGTAAGACAGCAAAAGAACACAACATATTATGCAGAGACACCGCATGTGAACGCAGGTGGATGGATTGACACCCCAGTTCCAAACGGGAAGCGCTTGCCTTCTGTCCCTATTCCCACAACCATCGAGGAAGTCACTGAGGAATTGACAAATGGCGCAGTCTCTGAGGAAGCCGGGGCTGCTGCTAGTGAGAAAGACCAGATTCTTCACCTAGATGTGGTAGGTGGGATCGCGACTGGTGAAGAGCACCCTGAATCATTGAAAACCCAAGTATCAGCAGTACTACCAAGTGCTCTAGCTAATGTCCTGAATGAAGCCAAACAAAAGCGATTGGCCTCGAATGGTATCACGGAGTACAGAGACGATACGCTTAATCTTGGGGACGCTACCATACAATCTTTCGAAGAACTCCTCAATGACGCTGAGGACATCACGGCAGACATATCTGGTCTCATCAGAGCTGGTGCGGAGGAAGAGTTCCTGCGACAACGACACAAAACGAGTGAACCTGACACTGACGCCAACAATAGTGAAGTCGTGTTCATCGGGCATTTGACGTCGAGAATGGAACGACTGATGTCAAATATTCACGAAGCGAGGAAGGGCATTTCGCGTCTGGAGCAGAAAGTTGCACATTCACCCCCCATGGATGAGCAAAAAGCTCTCGCTCCCATCATTCCGCTCGACCATGACCAGCCGTGCGAGATCTGTGGTCGCTCAACTACACCTCACACTCACCCTTATGTGAATCTCAACTCCTGGTTACCAATGACCTATTCGATTGTTACACTTCCGATTCCTCTCCTTTTTAATCCACGACGCAAAGGAGAAGGTGGAATACTTCGCCGGCCCACCCTCCTTGGCTGGCTCACAATGACTATCTGGACATGGTACCTAATTGAATGTGTAATGTGCGAGATATACGCTCGCCCACTCTATGCTGAACAATACGCTTGGCCTACGGAGCCGGAACCGGAATTTCCTTTGGTTCTTCCAACAATGTTATTTCGGTGGACACATTTCGACCAGTTCGCTCCAGGCGTTTGGAGAGTTCTTGTCGCAATTTACCGGATGATGGGCATGATCTTGGGGTTTACTGATGGCTTTGTAGAGCATTCAAAACCAACCATCGATTCCAGTACCATTACAACCGCGGCAGCAACCCAGGCCACCAGAGCGGCGTGGAATATCGTGCAGAACCTGCTACCAGGTGCTGGCTATGGAGCAGAGCCGGATCTGAGTATGACGACTGATGAGTATCTATGACGTACAATGAGGAAAAGGGAATAAATTGTTTGAGATTGCCCCCACCTTTCGCATCCTTCTTTCACGGCCAACTGTAAAGTCTGCACTTGCCAGGAGTTTTGAGAAACGGAGAGGGTCTGTTCTGTAGAGGCGCACTTGGATTTTGTTTCGGGGAGGTTCCATCGAATCTTGAAATTGTTGGAGTTCTTGGGCGGGCATCCATTGTACCGACTGGATCAAGGGTCTTACAATGTAATGGACCTGGGAGAGTGGTTTTCGCACCCGGCGTTGGATGGGTCTTTGCCACTATCAACCACATGCGTTGTCGATATCGGCCACGAGCCAGCCCGCTTCAGCAAAGAAGGACAATGCCAGCAACTGTATTTTATACTACTAGCAGGAGCCAGAGAATACCTAGTTAGGGAAGGAATCATACTCAATGCCCGCACCCAGTCGGATATCGGGGAAATTGATAGTATTAATCTTTGCTCCTCTCAACAATGCCTCCGTGTCCTCGAGAATCGGATAAGCGTATAATGTATTCCTCATCTTCTAAGTGAGGAGAATTGAAAAACTATCTGCCCATGTCTCGTCACTCGCGGGCATGCCCTCAACATTCCTTAACAACACCAGCGCTATAGGTTAAGATTTTTCTTCATCTTCGTAACAGGGGCCGCCCCGGGCACACCAGTACTAGAGACCCTCCCCAACATTAAAGGGTTATAATTTTCAATTCCTAAATTCCGTCGTCCAAAAAGGACACCGAAAGGAATCGAAATCCAACTGCTACCAGACAATAACGAGTCCAAAAAATTAGGGTACCAGTCCTCGACGAAGGAAACCATTCGACACCGGGGTTTCAGCTCACTGACACCTCCCAATTAGAGATCCTAATTGGGGGCTGTCAGTGAGCCCTTTTGCCATTTTGTTCTGAAACAGGTTCGATTCTCTGTCCGTTCAAGTTGTGGTTCTTGTTATTTTTTTCCCTTTGGCGACGTGAAGTTTGGGTGTGGCTGTCATGTTTGCGCGTGACTTAGAGGATGATAGCCCTTCCCCCGGAGTTGAGACAGTTATTTTGAGTTGAGTAGAAAAGAGAAAGGATGGAAAGCATATTTCTCTCCCTGTATTTCTCGGTGAGAAAGAAAATAGATATAATCCAGCGCTTGCACGTCGTCCCATTTAGAAAAAGGTCGGTTGTTCCCATAATTATAGTAACCCGCCCAATTGACAAAGCGAGCTTACAGCGTTTCCACCCTAGGATTGCTTCATTCTTTCATCCCATGACCATCCAACTTTTACATCCTCGCCATCTCGGTGCCAAAAACACGATTCAACGCCCAGGTAATAACAATAACAACCCTGCTGCGCCAATTGCGGTTCCAAATGAGACTGCCGCTGCGCCAGGCGAGCCAGGCGCTGCGGCCTGTCCAGCCAGGATCATTGGGCCCTTTGCCTGCGATCACCCCGTCGTGGTGCCCGATGTAGCTAACCAGTTGCTTTTGCGCGTAGACGAAGGGTTTGGTGAACGAGGAGGATGAGGTGGTGGAAGTGGGAGAAGCAGGAAGGGCGTTGAAGTTCTCGACGAGGTATTTCGCTTTTTGCACCGCAACTTCCGCCGTCGTGGGTAGCGATTGGCCCTCGATGTCGGCGGCGTCACCGAGCGAGAACACCCCGTCCCAGATCTCAGGGGAGGCCGAAGTGGTGGTGCCAGCGGCCTCCGACTTTCTGAAAACACGCAGCTTGTCGTCCGTGAGGATACGCTTGAGGCCCTTCGCGTTGATCTTCACATCGATAGACTCGATTAAAGTCACATTTTTGTTCCCTGTCGCCCATATGAGCATGCCATATGGCACACGGCCTTTATCCGTAATGTAAAGCGCATGCTCATCAACGCGCTCGATGCGCGTGTTGGGTGCAACATCGACATTCCGCGCCTTCAACTGGCTGGTGGCGTAGTCATGCAGTTTCGCATCGTATGCGGACAGGATATGGGGCGCAACATCGTAGATCGAGATCGAGACGTGCTCGGCGACTCGAGGGTACAACTTGCGCAGCTCGTTCTGGCACAGGTCGTCCAACTCAGCCGTGAGCTCGATCCCCGTCGGCCCGCCTCCGACGATTGCGATATGCAGCAGCTCCTTCGCGCGCTCCACGCTCGTGCACGGCAAGCTCGCTTTCTCGAGCAGGTCGAACAGCGTCTTGCGCACCCGCATGGCGTCGCTGACGTTCTTGATGAAGATCGCGTACTCTTCAACCCCCGGCGTGCCGAATGTGTTCGGAACGCACCCTGGCGCGATCACAAGGTAGTCGTAGTCGATATCAAACTGGATCTTCTCCAAGTTCGGGTCTTCCTCGAAGGCTGGTGTGCACCGGCATGTTTTCTGCGTAAAATCGATGTTTAGAACGTTCGCTTTCACGAAGTTCAGATCGCATCGTGATGCTGATCGGACGGGTTCCTCGGCCAGGTAGAAATTAAACAGACCTACTGCAGCAGATGCCAGAAGGGGAGTGTAGGCTGAGGTACGTCGGGGCGAAATCAATGTGACTTTGTACGATGAGAGATTGATGTTTTCGGCCAGATAGAAACCTGCCCAGCCGCTGCCGATGATGACGAGATGAGGTTTTGATATTTGCGTTTGAATAGTGGTCATGATTGTTGTTGTCGATTGTACTTCGCAGGGGTTTGCTGGGAAGGATCAAAAGATAAGGTACCTTCCCCGTGGCGGTCGGTTGCTATATTATATATGATCGTAGATAGGACTAGTTATCTCTAAGAAATGGGTCTAAAGGGACTCGTTGACTCCTGCTTGCTACTAGTAAGTCGTGACAGTTGGTGATACTTACCTCAGCCACGTACAGATGGGCGCCGCGCACAGGAGATATCAAGCAGGCCCAAAAGACACACCGAGGTCCAAGAATACATGTGGGAGGAGTGTGGACGTTCCCGCGATCGCCCAAACTACCAGTGCTTACCTGATGCACTGCCAGGAGGAGCCATCCCTGGTGCTGAATGAGGAGTTCCAAACCAAGGAAAATGAGAACTCTGGCGTAGATGATGCATGGAGCACGGCCAATCAATTTCGACTTCATAGGCACATGAGAGTAATGGTGCCCAGCCGCAGAAAACAGGGTTGAGGCTTTGTTGCCTGTTCAAGCATCAATGGGAGTGAACATAACTCTCTCACCGTGGTGGCTGTCCATGGGTATTTGGCTGTCCATGAATCTGTAAAATTGGATTATCTCAAGGAAAAGAAATACAATAAAGCGCATAGAAATGTTTCTGGAGCGAGGAAATGCAGGTTCGTGGGCCTCAAGCACCCAGCCGAATCCTTCCGCTCTTTTATTCCTTCGACTCGATCAGCTGGCACTCTTCGGAACTTCGTGCAGGAAGGGCTGTTACATAGGTATGCGAGGCATTGCCAGGGCTGTCCTTAATGACTACGGTTGTGAACGTTTAGGGAAGCATTAGGCATGTCCATTTTAGTCCGCAGTGGCTGGACAAAAGCTATTGTAGAAGACCAGCCTGAAGTGGTCACTAATGCAATTCAATCAAGCGGCAAGGCAGGTTGCGGTATCGCTTTTCCCTCTTGCTAATCGAGATGTGGCAATCCCTAATTCCCCATTCATTCCTTCAGACTTCTGTCTCCCTTGAGATATCCCATTGTTGATGACAATTTCGAAAAGTTATCGTCTTCTCGTTTTCCCATTCTCACCCCTCGAGTTGATAGTAGTATTGTGGGTTGTGATTTTGTGTACAAGTACAGGCAATTAAGAAAAGGAGAGCTTCGCAGAACCCTCCAAGTTTTCGCAATGGTCACAATTTCGCCGTTGCTCCATCTCTCCCCTCGCAGAAAGGAGAGTTTCGACACCTTAATGAAAAAGAAGACAGAGAGACGACTTTCCCAATGCTCCCTGGCTGGTTATGCTTAATGACCGGAGCCATAGCTGCCATTCCAGCCTCTACCACCGCCATAACCACCATAACCTCCGAATGCAGAATTGGATCCATAACCAGCACCATAACCGGTATTCTGATGACCACTCTGATGACCACTGACATTACCTAGTCCACCGTACTGAGGATATCCACCGAATGCTTGCTGATTCGAATGCTGGGATGGCGGCGGCAGACCGCTTTGTTGACCAGGAACGCTATTTACCGCAGATCCAGGACGGCCTCCTTGAAGGGAAGGACTAGGGCCAGATACCTTGCTCGGGTCATCGCCTCCTTGATGGGATGCATGTTGCTGAAGACTCTGTCCTTGTCCAAAACCGGAAGAGGAGCGACCAAATGGATCAGGAGCCGTGCTGCCGAAAGCCGTGCTCCCCGCCGCAGACTGTTGTGTTTCTGATGGTTGAGCTGAGCCTGCTCGTCCATAACCTCCTTCACGACCAAAGCTGCCTGCGTTGGCGGGGGACGAGGAGTGCTCGTACGAATAAGCCTGGGGTTGACCGTATTTGTAGCCAGCGTAATGATTTTGACCGTGGCCGTAGTTGTATTGCTGGCTACCATAATAATCACTGTCTTGACGACGAACGTCGTCGAACATTGGCCGATTTGCGCCATAACGATGGTTCATTTGATTGATGTAAGAAGCGCTGTATTGGGGATATTGTTGATTGTAGGCATTGGGATAACCATAAGGATATCCGTGGCCTTGATTTTGCTGAAGATGGGTCGAGTGTTGTTGTGCAGGCTGACCAGGTGCAGGAGTATTCTCCCCACTGCCCTGGACGTCCTGCTGACCCGCGCTCTGCTGTTGAGGACGAGAAGTGGCGTATTGACCCTGGCTTTCCGGGGCCGATGTCCCAAATGAGCTGCCTGCACGCTGAGCATCATGACCATACGCACCATAGTAGTTGTACGCATCACGGCCATAGTAAGTCGAATAGTCAGTTTGGGCACTGGTGGTAGTGGGTTGGCTGGGAACTTGATTAGAGAAGGGCTCCTGGGATTGACCCTGTGGCTGGGAAGCCGGGCCTTGTTGACTAAATGGATCATATGGCTTCTGTCCCTGGCCGTATCGGTACTGATCCGCATAGGCAGAGGCTGTCTGGGGAGAAGGCTGGGTAGTTTGTTGTGGAGCAGGAGGAAGGCCAGGTGCAGCTCTCTGAGACTGCTGAGCGTCGGCGGATGGTTGGGTGGGGACAGCGGCCGGTTGCGGCTGTGTTTCTGGTAAAGAAGGGGGCAAAGAAGCTCGTGGTGCGCTGGGTGAGTCGTCGGGAAGCTGGGTCCGTGTTTCTGGTTCCTCGCGATCCTCATCCACATCAACGTCATCCGAACCGAGCCCAAGCTTGCCAAACTGCACCGCAGCCTTTTCAATGGCATGATTTCCTGGCATGACAACAGCCTCTTGCTGCTCCATGACCTTCCGCGCATAGCTTGCAGACCTTCCAGTGGTGCCCGTGGCTTTCAAAGCAGTGGCTGCAAATCCGGACATGCCAGGACGGATGACGGGTTTGGTGGCCTCGACAGCGGCCAGAGGATCTTGCGTGCTGGCAACGGTGCTTGCAGCAGTAGCGGATGGTGGTGGATTGGATGTATCAGGCAACTTCTCCAGATTCTTCTCAGTGAGTGCATCTTTTGAAGGAGTCAGGTCTTTTCCAGTGTCAGAATGAGGTGCAGATGGTAGCTCGCTGGGACCGTCTTCAACGATTACAGGTTCAATAGGAGGTGGAGTGTCAAGTTCGGCAGTGGGAGGTTCTTGGACGGCAGGAGTAGGTTCGATAGGCGGCTCTTCAACTTGAGGAGCAGAAGGAGGAGGGATTGGAGCAGGAGCTTTTTTAGGGGCGGGAGGAGGTTTGGCGAACAAACCAGCCCATCCACCAGGCTTCGCTGTTGTTGGCGCGGCACTAGCAGCTGGCTTAGGTTCATCTGTTTGAAGAGAGGCCAGTGAGTCTTTTCCTGGTTCGTTTGCCCAGTCACCAGTGGCAGCAGGCGCGTCGCCATTTGCAGGAACAGCGTCCCAGCCGCCGGTGGCTTCGGTGGTTTGTTGTGTCGCAGGTGTGTCCCATTCGTCTGTAGTCTTTGCAGTCTTTGTGCCGTTGCCATTGGTGTGAGTGGTAGTGGCAATCTTAGCACCACGGCCACCTCTAGCGCTGCCACGGTCTGCACCACCACCACGGCCTCTTCCGCGACCATCAACAGTATTGCGTCCACGTGCCTTTGAGGCATCACCAGAAGCAGGAGGGGCATCTTTCGGCTTTGGATGTTTCTTCTTGACTTCACCCCATTGTGAGATAGTGCCTAGGGGCAAAAGTTAGTTGGGGGGAATATGATTGAAGAGTGGGAATGTGGCATACCACTGGAAATACGGTCGACGGCAGCGTTCAAGTCACCCTCAGTTTCTTGTAAGGCAAACACCAAGTCTTCGTCGCTCCATCCCGGACAGATTTCACGAAGTAAGGGGACCTTGTCACCAAATTTCTTCTTCAGTAGGCCAACTTCGCCCTGGTCGTCGAGTGAGGTTGAGGCGGGAGGAATATTCTCTTGTTCTTGGTCCGGTTTGTGTTGCGACCTGCTGGGAGTTCTTCCACCTCGAAAGCCCCCTCTGCCACCTCTAAAACCACCACGGCCTCTCGTCCCACCCGTGCGGGACTGGACTTCTGCCATTGCTATGTTGATGAAATATGACGAGGATTATGGTTAGGGAGATGGATGGAGAGCGAGGCAAGTGGACAGCAGAACCAGAAGCGGCGTGCAAAAAAAGAGGAGAAAACAAGCTCCAGAAGAGTCAGGAGCAGACTCCTTGAAGAGAGCAATGAGAACTGAGCGTAATGAGCAAGAGACAAGGAGGTGGGTGGTTATGTTGACATGGAGGAATCCAAAGATGGAGATGAGAGGGATTTCAAGATCGAGGTAGACTTGAAGGAGCAGTCACAGGGTAACCGCACTTGCCCTGTGTAGAAGTGCCAGTCGCGCGGCAGGAACAATGTTTTTCCACCCCAGGCTATGTGGCTGGTGCTTTGTAGGGCATCGTGGCTGGGTGACAGCAGATGTACGGAGTACTATGCCAAGACTACGACGTCAAACGCCAATGTCACGTGTACAACCCATGCACCTTTCCCTTGTCACTCCACAGCCTTGACCTCGACTCTCCTCCCCTCATCCAGCAATAACTGTCTTGACATCTCTATTGCTTTGCGTCACTTTCCCACCCGACGCGACAACGACACAACCGTCATTGTCGTCCACCATTCAGCTATGACTTGGCGACAATTCAAGTCTCACTCCAACTCCAATTGATAGCCAACATGAAAACCTCACCCTCCCTCCTTGTGCGCAACTTTCTTAAAGCCATCCACCCACCGCTTCCACCGACATCTGCCCGTGAAACCAAGAAACTGGTCGGTGCTCTTGAATCTGCCTTCCAAAGGCATCTCGATGAAGCACATCCATCTCCTCAATCACTCTCCTCGCCTGCCACTTCTCACGAGGCCAACTCCATCCCAGATCCTGCTCACCGAGCAACTCGTGCCACTCATATGCATTTGGCCAGTTTACTAGCTCATCCACTGCTGCAAACGGGATCACCATCACTATCACCTGGTCCCCCTCAATCCTTGACCGCTGCTGCTGTTGCTGAGTCCCAGAATGTTGGGTCCTGGAAGCCTTATGATTATGCCTTGGTTCAAAGATGTTGCCGAATGTATCTGAATGGTCTAAAACGCAAAGAGGTCGTCCCTCAGGATCGCCACTTAGGGCCAAGACTGCTGAGCTGGTACACACAGATGAGTCTCTCAGAGAAATACACCTTTCTTGCCGACTCCGAAGTACTACAGCTGGTTATTCCCGTCCTCTATGCCGACCAACTCGAGTCTGTCGTTTGGGACATGCTGAGTACTTTATATGAACGCCCTTCACTGTCAAACACTTTTGTCAAAATCTCTCCACACCTTGCCGAGAAGAGCAGGACTTCACTATACCAGAGGGCTGAGGACAACCTCATTTCCCTTATGATACACCAGGCCGCCCTCAGAGGCGCTATGGATGATGCTGCCCAACAATATATCCAAGCCTGCAGATACTACGATTCCCGCGCACCTTCCGACAAACGGAATCCAATCAAACTTGCCCGCAGCTGGAATCGCCTTGCCCAGTCCATTCTAGATCGTCGATCCAAACACAATTTGTCTCCCGAACTGTTCGATGAGATTATCTCGTTTGGTAAAAGATCCTCGCGTCCTTGGACTTGGCATCCTTCTTGTCTACAACTCTATCACCCCACTAGACCTTCCCATGAGCCATTGCGCCCCCTGTTGGGAGCTGATGGCTTTGTGACAAGGACCACGTCCGTTTCTAAAGGTGGTCCGCCCCTCCACACATTGTCCGTTATCATCGATGATGCCATCACTCTTTGTGAATCGCAAGGTCATCATAAGGATGCAGAAGTCTTGCGAGATATCAAAGATTCTTCCTTATCAACCTCATCTCCTCTTGAAAAGCAGTCTACACCAAGCTCCAAGCAAACCCAAACTCGGCCATCTAATGACTCTGTTGAATCCTTTGATCTAGCATGGACTTGAGATCAATTTTTGGCTATTGGGGTACTTGGGCTGCTGTATCTCCTCACCACCACAATTACATATCTTCAGTTATACCCAAATTTCACGACAGGCGACAGATCTACCAGTTTGTTGCGTATATAGTCAGGGGAGAGATGGCAATAAGACTGACTCACTTCGGTCTAATTGTGGCTCCATAGGCGGCTCAGGAACTTGAATTTAAGCTGTTGCCGCAAAGATAGAGACCGAGGCTACCTGCCCACCTGCTCATGCTTGAGCGGGGCTGATCGCCTCCCCAGGCTTGGTCAGACTATCCTTACCAGCACCAGATCTATCTCAACACAGCGTTTGAATAGTCAACGCGTGGGAGTTTGGCTTGGCATCCATCATGCCAAATGTACTATGGGTTTATGCTATCGCGAATCATCAAAGGAGGGGCTGATGATACCTCTCGCAACGGGCACCGCAAACGCGGATTATTATACACCTTGATTTGCTAAGGTAAGCATGGTTAGTCAATAGACAGCGAACTTAGTTTCAAAATCTTGGATCCGGCAGAAGTTGCTGGCTTGACTCCGACCTAATCAAAGCGAAGACCCTGCGTGTTGAAACCATGATAGCTATTTGACGGCAAATTTGTATGTCATTTGAGTTCGACTGGTGGTTTACTATTCTCAGCCAAGGCTAGCATGCTAGCATTGCTGTGATACAAGACATCTCAAAGCTTGGGGGACTTGATCGACATCAGGCGACGTTTCGGATCAGACTGTCTGGGGAGGAGGGTATGCAGAGCCCTACAAGCACGTTCATACATAAGCATCCAGATTTTGCGTCATAAGCATGCGCTAAGCCTTATTTGAAAGGTGAAGTGGGTGAGCCGATAACACCTGTTCCTCTGTTCAACGAAGCTGCTTGCTCATCACAAGCCCTTCACCAACATTCAAAAACAGGAAACACTGCATAGTGTCATCATTCTGTCCAATACGCGACTTGAGATAAGCCTTTCTTATTTTAGAGCTTGCACAGAACTCACCCTGGCAGTCTGAGTGAATGTTATCTTTCAAGCCTTACTTCCATGGCTTTATTAAAATTAATTCCCTGACAAACACTGACACACATTAGCTAGTTGAGGCTACATGTCTGATTACTCCAGAGTGGTATAATCAAATTTTCCTATTGCGGCGCCCTAAGTACGAGATCGCAGGGCACTGACTGAGCAAATGATGCAAAGGCTGGCAGCCTTGCAGTGTGAACAGATGGCACCTCAGCCCACTTCTTTTTGGGCAGACGGGCGCGAGATCCCGCCAGAACGCTTAGCACTAGATTGCATAACCTGCAAGGGACCCAATCTGGCTCCTGAGCACCCGACCTATATCCACATCGGTGTTGATAGCTGGAGATGCTGCCGGCTCGATCCGGGGCCTCATGAGACCATGACTCTATCGCATCGACTTTGTGCCAGCGATGACAAGGATGTCTCTTACATCCGGCTCCTCCGTATTCAAGAATCGGTCTTTATCGTTCTACGCCTAGGCTGCATGTGCAGTAAACAACCATCGCCAATTGTTCCAAACCCAGTTCCCCTGTCAAGAGAGGCATTTTTGATGTTACGATCTTACAGATGTATGGACCAGGAGGAAAGAACCGCTACAGTTCGTGGCTTTTTCTGTTGCCTTTTTTTAAAATGAGAATGCCCTATCGATGGAGACTGATATCAGCTTGAGTCTCCTGGGGCTTGAAGGCTGCTGAATATCGAATTCTGTCTCGGCGCCTTTTGCATCCGAAGAGACAGCTGTCGTCTTGATGCGCCAGTCTCTTCGCAATTCGACCACACCAAGGGTTCAACACAACTCCACCATGGAACCAGATCTTGAGAAGAAGCAGGGGCCGTCTCCTCCTTCCTCTGAACCGCTCAATACTGACTATGGGCAAATCGTTACGAATGACCAACCTCTTTTCTCCCGGTTCCTTCATAGCTTCCGTGAGAATCCAAATGCACGCGTATCGGAGGTACTGTTGGATGATAATGGGAAGCCATTGCCATACCAACCACCAGCTCAACCGGCCTTGGCGCACAAGTTAAAGGAGAGACATCTGCAGATGATCGCCATTGGAGGGTCAATTGGTACGTCGCCGTATAACCCAAGGGCTCTCTCCTCAGCTCACAGTCTTCCTGTGGGGTGCAACGTGGAAATTGGCTAATGGATGGTTGTGCATAGGCACTGGTCTCTTCGTAGGTTCTGGGTCTGCTCTTGCAGTGGGAGGACCATCTGCTCTGGTCATCTCGTATTGCTCTCTCGGTATTATGTTGTTCGCCGTGGTCCATGCCCTTGGGGAAATGGCAGTCTTATTTCCCGTTGCGGGTTCATTTTCTGCCTACTCGAGCCGGTTCCTTGATCCTGCCTGGGGCGCTGCTATGGGTTGGAAGTGAGTATACTTCTCAACCCGGTTGTCTTACTCCACGCTATTTGCTATCGACTCTTGACTCGCCCTTATTCCAAAATTGCCACCGAAGAGAGTAGATGCTGACTTTGTTTCAGTTACGCCATGCAGTGGCTAGTAACGCTTCCCATCGAGATGATGGCTGCATCGATGACGGTGAACTATTGGAAGGGTGCCAGAGACGTCAACCCCAGCGTCTGGGTGACCATCTTCCTCATCTCAACAGTTACGATAAACTTCTTCGGCGTAAGAGGCTATGGCGAAGCAGAGTTCATCTTCTCCATCGTCAAAGTTATTGCTACCCTCGGCTTCATCATCTTCGCTCTCGTGGTAGATGTCGGCGGTGGCCCCACCGGCCACTATTACGGTGCAAAGACGTGGGACGACCCTGGTTCCTTTGCAAATGGCTTCAAGGGTGTGTGCTCCGTCTTTGTGACCGCTGCATTCTCCTTCGGAGGAACCGAGCTAGTTGGGCTGGCTGCTGCGGAGTCGGAAAACCCAAGGCTGTCCTTGCCTAGTGCTATCAAGCAAGTCTTTTGGCGCGTAGTTTTGGTGAGTATAATTTTGATGCATTCGTACCCAAATCATCGACGAACTACAGCTAATATTCGGCTTTCCAACAAAGTTCTACATTATCTCCCTGACCTTTGTCGGCTGCCTTGTCCGGTATGACGACGATCGCCTCCTGAATAGTGGCAGCACGTCCAACACCTGGACATCCCCATTCGTGCTAGCAATCAAAAATGCCGGCGTGGACGGCCTTCCATCCGTTTTCAACGCTGTAATCCTGATCGCAGTCCTCAGTGTCGGTAACGCCTCTGTCTACGGCTCCTCTCGGACACTGGCCGCCCTCGCAGATCAAGGCCAGGCTCCTAAGATATTGGGCTACATCGACAACGCAGGTCGACCACTTGTGTCAATCATTCTCGCATCCTTACTCGGCTGTCTCTGCTACATTGTCAATCTGAGCCCGTCGAGAAGACAAGAGGCTTGGAATTGGATGTTCGCTGTATCCGGACTCGCGTCCATCTTCACTTGGGGCTCCATCTGCCTTTGCCACATTCGATTCCGTGCCGCCTGGAAGCTCCAAGGGCACACACTTGACGAATTACCCTACAGATCCCAAGCAGGCGTGATCGGATCATGGGTTGGCTTCGGCATTAACTGTATTGTCTTAAGTAAGGACATCTCCCTCCCTCCAGCATCATTTGACAGAGCACTAACCACGTCCGTCCCTTCTCCACAGTTGCACAGTTCTGGACCGGCTTCGCCCCCGTCGGGTACGCTTCGATGAGCGGTTCCGAGCGCACCAAGAACTTCTTTGAAGTCTACCTGGCAGCGCCAGTCGTCATCTGCTTCTACATCTTCTTCAAGTGGTGGAAGAGGACCTGGAAGGTGCACCGTCTAAGAGACATCGATATCACCAGTGGCCGCCGCGAAATCGACCTCGCTCAGATCCTCGCAGACGAGCGTGCTGCCCAGGCCTCTTGGCCGTGGTGGAAGAAAGCCTATAAGCTTTTCTGCTGATCTTGGGGATGAGATTGTACTTTTGCAGTTATATTGGGGTCTGTGTGTCATTGTGCTGTAGCGATATGGCATTCGGCGGTCAATGCACACCTACCCTTAGTTCCCTTTTCAAGACAGCATCCTCGGTACGCTCGTTCTTCATCGCAATATCCGGCTCACTTTCTCCTGCTCAGCCGTCGAATTTCTTCTGGCCGCCTATGCTCGTTCCTAACTAGTTCTGGTCCCCTCTATTATGGGAAGCTTAAAATCTATGCCGAGCTTTGTATCTCAACGCCACTGCAGCTTTACCCCATCATCTACGATAGGCTGCTTTAAGGCCTCTGGGATTCAAAATTAGGGCTCCCCGACAAGCATAGTCTATATATCCTCTCATAGATATTTGATGGTAGTATCATTGTCTTACTCACTGATCGAGTAATAAGGCACTTGGGAGGACAGGAGGGAGGCCATTCTCTCAACAGGCTTCCATTCTCCGAAGATCCATTCGATTCAAAAGATTTCATAAGAAGGAAAGGAGCTGTTGAGGACTAGCGGTTTCTCTCTGGAAACCTTGGCTTCGTTGTTCTACGGTTTGGGATGCTGTGACCACACATTCCAGCACCGCTAACGTGCGAGATCGTGCCGACAAGACGTTGAGGTTTAGCTACCAACGGCTATCGGATGGCATTCTGGGCACTCTAGCCGACCACAGAGCTGGGAGGCCGATCACGTTTAGAAGTCATCTACAATCCTCTAAATCATGAAATGTCATTGCTTGCTTCTTTAGATCTGGCAAAGATTTCGACAGCCGATACCGATGAAATTGGAAGCATGCATATCCCAACATCTCGTGCATTGAGATATCCTAGCACTTAATGAAAGTTGAGACACATTGTGGGCTGCCACGAGCCCTCTAGTGCCTTTGTGAACACGCACTTTCGTACCCTGCCCATCTCAATGTCTTCATTTCACCTGGGTATGCCCACTTCGATGCCATACAGCCAACGTCTTGTGGCAACCCTGGCACTTGTGCTCCACGTTCTTGAGCCCGCTGATCATATATGGAATGAATGTGAAGATGACAGTGGGAAAGAAGACGCAGCACGCCCAAGCGTGATTCATGTTGCCGCTGGTGAGAGATGTCTGTGTCTTGCCACGTGCACCGCAGTAAGGGCACTCGACCAGAGCAGGTAGATGACCCAGATCATTCAGCGGTGTGGGTGCTTGATAATAGAGGTGTCCATCTGTACCTGTGTATGCCGGCCAGACGATGCCGATGCCGCTCCGATGGCTAGCTAAGGTGGCCGATGGAGTTGGTGGTGTAGGAGCTTGATATTGGCTACCCAAAGAAATCAATCTGAATCCGAAGAATAGGGGTTGGCGAGGAATCGAAAGTGATTGTACTTACTAGTTCACGGCCGGGACGCCCATGGCGACAGGTTCCTCATATGGCGGCAGGGCTGGAGAATGGTCAACAGGGTACTAGTATTCCATCAAGAATATCGAAATCACATACATTTATTCCCAGTGACAGCCATGGCCCGAGTTGAAGAAGTTAGTGGCGATAAGCACCACGAAACGACGTTTGTGAGGAATAGTTGTTCTTCTATATCCCTACAACCACAAACATCCGAGCACGGGGTATCTGGTGTGTTCTGTTCGGCCCCTAAAAACACCTACACAAGCACCGTAGCCATCAGGCAACAACGTTTCTGAGCCTCGCATTTCCCAATCCAAGCCCCCACGTTACGTATACAAACTCAAACACCGAGCATGCGAGACTTCAATGAGGATTGGAGCGGCCCGGCATCATTGGGTTGCTCGCTGAGACTTTGAGCCACACAACTTGTGATTGGTTGTCGTCGACGTATTCGTGATTCCAGATCGAAGCACTTGTGGGGCAGAACTCCAGCCGTGCCCTAGATTTTATTGTCCGTAAGGCGATAAGAGCATCAAACCAGTACCATTGTCCTCTTCTGTAGTGATAGAGAGACTTCACTTCCTTTTCCGTATAATTGCTCCGATTCGTTCGGACGACTCACAGCCCGCAGCTAGCAATAGAGGCCCAACGCACCTGTTGAACCATGAAGTTCGAGGTCGTCCTGCAACCTATGTTAGGAATGGCGAAGCAGGAGAATGAAAATTTACACGAACACATGGCAATCTAGCTGGTATTGTATTGGTACAAAAGCCTCGACGATGTTGAGTTGAGCGCAGTACTAGACCCATTTTCTCTCCACCTTCGATTTATTAGATCCGTGTGTGAAGGGGCAGGAGAGTTCCTCAGCTATATGAGTAACACTCGAATGCAGCTGGTGCGTTTATACGCTGGATATGAAGCCCTATGAGAAAATCACCCCGTCTACTCAAATACTGACCTCCCTTACGATGATGGACGCCCACCAAAGGTGATGCAGTTATCAACGGTATTCGGCGGCATACCCCTGTCTCTTTTTGGCGCTTCATATTTACTCATAACCCCAAATTTGAACGCACAGCCTTGCCGATGTCGGTGTACACACTGAACCTGATTTCCTCTTATTCAGTCTCGGAATACAGTGCAGCGATGATACAGTTGGCTCTGGGGAGACGATCGATGCTACTGAAGCTCGTCCAAGGTAATTCCTTAATTCATTAGAACGACTCCGACTCATGCCAGTAGGATTTGAGATCAGGATTCGAAGCTGACCCCTCTCTCTATTAATAGCTTGCTACTCGCGATATGGGCAATTATGGGTCAAAACGAACTATTACTCTAAAACTCTGTCAGTCAATGGTACTAAGCAGTGTTGGGGCTGTTGTATATCCGTAGACAAGGCGTCTCGAATCGGTCCGTAAGCTTACCGACGCTAGTCACTAAAAGAGTCAATGCTGTGTGCTTATCCTCTTTAATTAATACTAGGAGGGTAGTATTAAAATAGGCAATTCTTGGGGCGCGGAGGAACCCTGGCCCAGACTATCCAGCCATTGTAGATATATGGCCCGCCTCTGTCGTGCAAGGGCCAACGACCAGTCAGCAAAGGTCACTCCGGTGCGGAGAACGATTCGCGCCTACATAAGGTCATCGTAGTGCTGAGTGCGCTTGTACTACTACTCGTTGCTATTAATTACCCAAATTAAAAGGATTACTAAATTTCTAACAAACAAACAAGCATGAAGTTACAGGATAAAAGACGGATATGCTCAGCCGACAACGGCGCTTCAGAGCCAAAAGTAGTTTCGTCGGACAGCAGTTCGAGTATAAATAAATCGACTCGCCTTCCTGTGGCTTCTCCTGATTCTTAGCTCATTCAACTGCAGCCAGACCCGTACCGACTCAATAGCTATTAACCAGCACCAGAGGAGCCGGTCCGTGGATTCCCCAAACTTGTCCTATGGTTACTCTGCTCTCGACAAAATGAACATGTATAATGACCATGACGACGACGACGACTACACAGTCCATCAGGAAATATGGGAAGACTCAGTTCGGTGGGGACACGCGCATCCAGCAGAATGGGACCAAGACGAATTGAAGAATAATGTAGATCTGTTGGCTGGAATCAAAGCGTAAGAACCAAAATTTTCTTCCGTTCGTCTATGGTGCACGACCCTCCTAGGCAACCGCACTTTCCTTAACAGTTTGGGCCGATCAGTTCTCATGGACTCTTCCGTGAAGATCTGTGACAAAATCTGGCTGTGGATCATGTTCCCAAGCTGACGTTATTCGTGTGTGCGACAGCGAACTTCGGGGTCGAGAGAAGGCACAAAGAGACCGTGAACTGCAAGGCCAGACAACCGACAGTGGCCACAAAGAGCGCATCCAAAAACTTAAGGACGTAGCACAGACTGTGCAAAATAGGATCGCATATTTAAGAGGACAGTATACTTATGATGGCCCGGGGCAGGCGCAACATGCACCACAAGCGCACCCAGGACCACAAGCACACCCAGGACCACAAGCACACCAAACAAACCAAGCTCAACAAGCCCAGCATGGCCAGCATGGCCAGGAGCAAGGCAGTGAAGAGTTAGAGGATATGGACATTAGCGATCCGGAGGAAGGCCACCCACCTGTATAACAAGGTAAATGATTCGATATTGTGCTAGCCAAAAAGGGGAGTCGAACGTTGAGACAAGAGTCTAGAAGGCTGTCCTCTCCAGATTCAAAGAGAGAAAAATGGCTGGGTGCCTTATTGGTATAAATTTGAAAGTCGATTTGGTGCGCCTGGGATGGGGTTTTATGCTGAGGCTTTCTCTGAAGGAGCGCCTCAGCACGGGACAGGGAGAGGGAGAGTAGAGGGGCCGGGGGGGGGGAGGGGGAGCGGAAGAAGGTGAGAAGGAGAATTGCCACCGTTAATTATGCCAATCCCTGCCTATGTATCTATCATGCGACATTTTCCATTCATAAAGGGGCTGTCCTTCAGATGTTTAGCATCCAAACCTGATCAACTGCTACTTGAGATTGTTCATACCGGCAGCCTTCGACCTACAAAACAACGAGACTGTGGAGTTGGGCTGTTCGCCAGCGCCAGCATTGCCCATCCCTTGGATAGGAGTGACGAAGACCCTCATTCATCACAGGTAGAAGTACTCATATGAGGTTGAGCGAGGAAACTAAACGACCTCTTCCCCTGTTTCATCAAGCCGCTACTGTACGATTTACATACAGTCTGACCGATGATCATAGGAGCACTTGGTTTGTCTAGCCTTGAGAGTATTATAGATGTAAGGTAATAAGTTTTCAGCTTTCCCATCTCCGCGATTCTCACACTCACCACCCGATGGAGCGAGCCCACACCGAATCTGAAACTACACACCCCGTGTGAATCCTTAGCAAAGCCAATCCGATATCCTTAAGGAAGACAGCCAGTGCGACCTCGAACCCCTCCGGAAAATGCTCGCCGGCGACTGGACTTCTGGCCAGATACAGCAAACCTGGACGTGCGGTAAGTTGCATGCAATGCTGCGACACCGAGAGCTGTAACGCCAATTTCAAGGGGCCTTGCATCTAAGCCACCTACAGCGAGGCGTGTCCCAACCAGCTGGGCAGGAGTACTCGTTCATCGCAAAATTGTGCGCAAAACAGTGTAACAGGAGCCAGTCTCGGTGCAGAATGCTACTGCATGATAGGTGCGACCTATGCATACTCGCGCTACTGCCGTCCCATGACGGTAGATGATGTGGGTCAGATCGGCGACCAGGTGCCTAGGATTGCGACATAGGACACAAATGACAACTGTGTGGCGTTTTTTGCGAGTAGCGGTGGAGGAGGGAGTACGGGGACGAAGGTTCACACTGGCGCGAACACGATACACAGTTCCGGGACCGGCGTGAATGCGATATTTAATGCCAGGGCAGATCGTGCTCTCCTGGCGGTGCTGCTGTTCTGGTTCTCGAATTCCACATAGGGTTCTCCGCGAGCGGACTCGAAATGGTGAAATCCTTTGCCTATCAATGCGGAAGGTTCTTCATAGTAATCGATGCTCTTTTGGATTTTTTCGGCCCCATATCTATAGCGAATGCAGGACCTCGATTGTTGTCCATCGGTAATTGTCTCTTAGTGATGTTATCCAGCTCAATGTCAATTGAAATAGCTGATCACAAGGGGCAGCTTATGACCTCCCCTCTCCAGCTAGAGTTCCTGGCAGCGGCCTGATACTGCAGTGCAAAGGGGCAGCAGTTTTCCAAAATGCTCGCATATTACAACTTCACTTTTCTGAGTGGTACATCGTCGTGCAGACTGATGGCGCACAGGTAGTTCTAAATCCGGATGGGGCCGCAGAATGTTGATAGCAGATGTAGCAAAAGCCCAAGTCGTTTATTATTAGTGCGTGAACCTCTTTCCATTAGTCATATCGTTGTGGTCCTGATCGACAATTCCTTCCCATCTTCCACAACTTCCTTCTGCTTCTGCTTCCTTTTCCTTCCGGAAGCGCAACAAGTGATGGTTCCGACAGACGAGCAGACCAACCACAAGATCAGATTCAGGTATGAAAAGCCAATTGCAGCACGCATTTTGGCCTGGCCAGGTGGTAGGTAGACGCCCCCCATGAGACCAGAGGCGATGGCCCACATGCTCACGATGCTCCACTGCCATAGAAAGACTATCACCAGCCATATCCGACTTGGCATGGTGACGAGAACCTCGGCCGCGAGGGCTACGGCCGTGAGGATCGAGAGCACGCCGACGGTAAGCGTAAAGATCTATTTCCCATGGAAAGAAAATCAGATATGTTTGGCTTTTGTAGTGGAGAAATTGTGTGTTTGCGGGTTGGGAATCGCAATCCCTTCAAGTTCGGAGGGACCGGCTAGAGACAAAGGCCAAGGAAACGAGGGCTGAGAGAGCGGAATCCCGTTCATCGCGGTGTAGAAGCGAGGAATTCACGCGTCAAGGGGGATTTAATTATCTCACCGTTCTTCCTTTAGCCATAGACGCCTCTGCTAGATCGGACGCACAGAGACTAACAGCCGTTAACCCCCCCAAAACCTGTAGCGCATTCATCGACAGATAGAAGATCCGACTGAAGGGGACATGCCGCCAGCTGAGCTCAGTCTTGAACATCTTGTCTTGTTTCTGGGCATTTGACGCAAGTTGGTGGTGATAAAACGCACAATTGAGTGTTGAGGTACGTATCCGGGGTCTCCGCGGGTGGTGGCGGTTGATATAATCGCCCGTTCGATCGAGACTGCTGATGATGGAGAATTGTGGTGATGATATCTTTTATCGAAGCTGATTCTCCTTGATGCCTAGGGCCGCCCGCCAAGGGCGTTGTGGCATGAGGCTAACCAACCAAACGCTCTAAAGGGATAACCGACAGGATTCTGGGCGACGCGTGGCGATCCCGTATTCTAGCCCAATGGGCTCTTTGACCCCCTGAGGCTGTGCTGGAGGGTTTTAGAGTAGCTAAGAAGGTTGTTCGAAATGCTTAATAAACTCAATCACTATTGTGAGGAGAGACCAGCTTATCACTGGAGCCTGTTACCTATGTTTCTTTGATGCCCATGTCCCTCATCCTCAGCCTCCTCAAGCACTCAAGTGGTTCAACGCGTATGACGATGATGATCTTCTTGGGAATGACAATCTAAGACGTCCAACAAAGGGCCTAATTAATGGGGAACGGAAACCCGAACGGAGCAATGAAACTGTTTTGCTGCTCCATGCAAGGCGGGACGAAACGAAGTACGAACTGGTCAGGTACTTGAAATCTCGCTCATCAACATTAAACATATGTCATCAAACTCAACCTCCAACGTGGTAAAGGCACAGCTATCAATCAATGCACCGGCACCACTACATCGAACGCACCAGTCCCTATATTCCCACGTCTACCCGCAACAATCCGTGCACTAGGTCCCAGTAAAGGATCTTTCTCACCGAAAAGGACTGCATCCTTGAGGAAGCCCATAACGGTCTCGAAGCTCATTTTCGCTAGGATGCTACCTCCCTCTTTGACCAACCCATGGCGGTTGAAAGGCATATATGAGCCGGACTGCGTCATCGCATCAGCAATCAGGTTCAAATGTCGGATGTCGACTGAAATTCCGTGGCCTTTGAAAACGCCATCAATTTCTTTGATGATGGTAGTGCGGGCGGCTTCAACGCCATACAGACGGAGCATATCGTGCACCGAGTTAGTGTACATGCTGTGTGGATTGATGATGTCTTGGTAATCGCGCATCGCCACAAGATTAACTCCTTCAGTCGTGATGACCGGCTCTTTGACCATCTCCTCCTTCATAGTGTTTTTGTTGAGCGCTTTGACAGGCTTGCCGTCATCCCCGACTACCTCCTCCATAAATAGCGTGCAGACCCCAAGACCAGGGATATGCTGGATGTCTGCTGCGTGGACACATTTCTCCAGGATAGGCAAGAGGAGCAGTTTGGGTGTTTTCGAGTCATAACTAAGGACAATTCTGCAAGCCTTGCCTTGGTACTTGCTGAAAACAAACCGCTTGAGATGGGGGTTGTCCTGTTTCAATTGATTTTGTCGTGCTTCTGCTTCCGAGTCTTCCGCATCGAGTGTCTCCGATGGTGAATCTTCAGCATTTTCCTCGCGAAGATTTTGCGGAAGCCGGCTCTTTCGTGACCTCTTCGTTGGTTTTCTACTAGGTGAATGTTTTTCATCATCACTCATGGCATCATCGCTTGATTCATTTGCGATATCTCTTTCTTCTTCATCTGGTTCGTCAAATGTGTCCTCTCGTCGTCTTCTGGCTGCCGTGTCCTTGGCATCATCCGGGTCCGCTTCTTCATCAATGTCATCTTCACCGCCCTCTCTCTCCGTAGTACGCGGTGCAGTCGATCCGGCCTCTTCCACACGACCAACAGAAGCACCAACCTGGGGCACTGCCGCTGTCGCTTCAGAAAGGGAAGCTTCTTTCAGTTTCTTCTTGATCTCCTCGCCGATCTTCTTGGCAAGCATGGGAAGGAATTTCTTTTCCAAGCATCTCTGAACATCCGCACGCTTAATGGCATATTCGTCCTCATACTCTTCTGGATCGTAAAGCAGCATATAGATATCGTACAATTTCTCGTTCCCATGTTTCTCACCCGCGACTCGTTCAGTTACTTTGAGCTCATCGATGACTCTAGCAAGCGGGAGGCGACTGATACTCTTAGCAAATCGTATACCGTCGTCAACAGTCAGCTCCTCGATAGGCTTCAGGCTCATCGTCGGTGTCATTATCTTTGCGCTCGCCGTCATAATAATCTCACGAAGACGAGGTATTCCCAAAGTGACGTTTTTGGCTGAGTGACCTGCCAAGTGAAATGTATTCAGCGTCATTTGAGTAGATGGTTCGCCAACAGATTGAGCCGCGACAACGCCAACAGCTTCGCCCGCCTCAACAACTGATTTCATGTACTTAAGATCCATGATCGATTGGAAAGTTTTCTTGCTCACAATACCATTAGTGTTGGTTTTCTTATCCTTGATAAGCTTGTCTGCATTGTCCTTCATATATATTGCAAGAGAAGATGCAAAAGACTCGGATGTGCTGCCGAAGTTGCTCGCCGGACTGAAAACTGTTGTTATGGGATCTCTTGCTGCTCCCCGTTTCTTTAAAGATTTTAAGAGCTCCTTTTGTTCGTTGCCTAAACCTTTGTTGTCTATTCGTTCAAGAACTTCCTGAGCTCTCATCAGTGTAGCGATGGACTGATGGTTCTCAGCAAGAAATGAGAACTCCTTCAGATGTTTCTGGCGAGTGATTTCAAGTCCATCCTCACCATATAGAAACTGAACCATATGTCCATTCGAAGTCTCTCGCACTGATGTATCGTACTCTGTTCGTAAGCCTTCCAAACCTTTGACGATACATCGTTGGAGATAGCCGGATTTCGATGTCTTCACAGCGGTATCGATGAGACCTTCTCGACCCGACATAGCGTGAAAGAAGTACTCCTGTGGCTTGATGCCGGTCAAGAAGCGGCCCGAGACGTACCCACCAGCAACGGGGTCTGTTTCGAAGGCACGGAAGGATGGCAGCGTCTTTCCACTAACCATTGTTGGTACACGTCGGCCTTCCAAAACTTGTTGTCCCAGATTGCAGGAGATCAAATTGGCATTGACATTGGATCCTTTTGCGCCTGACAGTGTCATGGCTTGCATTTGATTCCTTGGGAAGGGCTTTCGGAGACCGCCAGGTAAACAGAACTTGGATACGTTATCGGTGATTGAGTTGATTTTGGATTTATAGATCTGATCAAGGCCGTTCAATTGATCATCGTTTCGAAGTACACCTTCCAGTCGAGCGAGAAGTTGAGGATCATTCTGATCCACACTCTCTGAGTTCAATGTCACATATTCTCTCGAAATTTCCAAGCCCATCTGCTTTGCTTTACTCAATTCTTGTCGGCGGAGACTGTCGCCTTCATTTGTCAGGTATAGATCATCCATGCCACAGGTCCACGCTCGTTCATTGAGGAATCGAGTAAGCAATCGACCAAGAATACTCAACAATTTGCCTGCGACGATATGCCCGTATATTTCGTAGATGGAATGAACGAGGCCGCCCACACTTGGGCCCATCTGGCTCTTGTCGAGAATGCCGCACAGATGCTCGCCGTCTCGAAAGATTACAGTTTGTTCTGTATCCCGGAAAACGATACTTGTGCTTGTGATATTCCATTTTTCTGGATCCTTAGACGTCGTTTCGCCCCATTGTTCCGACGAAGTTGACGATTTGCTCACTAGGTTGAGACCGCGGAATTGATCTGGCGTGATATTCTTCAGGACTGTCGTGATCACCTGCTTTCCCGTCCATAGCATCTTGGGTTTGAGAATTGCAGGTTCCACCATATGAATCTTTTCAAAGACAGTATTGTAGTCCTCGGGTCTTAGACAGCTGTATAACAGTTGTTGGTATTGATCTCGGTCAAAGAATGTGTCCCGGCTCGTAAATTGCACTCCCATAGAAATGTGATCCTGGATGAGACCACGTAATGGCTTTCCCGCAGTTGCGGAAAGGTATTGATGATCGGTGTCGGCGATTTGCAGTGCTTCAGTTCGTGCAAGTTCATTCTGAGGGAAGTGCATGTTCATTTCGTCGCCGTCAAAATCAGCATTGTAAGTGTTGCAATTTGCGTAATGCATTCGAATCGTTTTTTGATTCGTCAAAACGCGAGCACGATGGCCCATCATGGATGGCTTATGCAGAGTAGGCTGACGGTTCATGACCACCACGTCTCCCGTCTGCAGATGGCGGTACACTTTCTTTCCAACGTCTCCTTTCGCGCCGGGAGTAGTGATCGTGAGAAGTTGTTTAGCTAAAGCCTTGCGTTGATCTAAAGTCTTTCGCTTTAAGCTCAGAACCATGCCATTCTCGTTCTCGATGGCTGCTGCTCCGGGATATTTATCCATGCCGTTTATTACGGCTTTACTCAGCTCCTCGAAGTTGTGACTCGTAACCGGCTCTGGGTAAGTTAACTTTTTCGCAAATACTAATGGAACGCCAATTTCATTGGTCTCGATGTTGGGATCAGGCGAGATGACACTTCGGGCAGCGAAATTAACGCGTTTGCCCATCATGTGCATACGAAAGAGGCCTTCCTTTTTCTCCAGGATTTGCTTAATCCCTTGATCTGGCACCTTCCCAGATGCAGGCGGGGGTGAGTCTATAAGTGCGTTGACCGCTTCCTGTAGAACTATGGATGCCTGAATAGATTCGTTCAGGGTCCGAGGACGTGTTGATGGATCAAATTTGATTCTCTTCATGTCTCGACTAATCGTGATAACATCATTGGCTGCTTTGATGATTTTGTTAAGCACACCGTTTGCTTGTGCCTCGAGCATCTGATTTGGGCCCTGTCTCGCCAGTGGGCGGTATCGGTTTGGTGGGACTAGCACCGCGCTTATGAAGAACATATCTGGCGTGACTGTACTTTGTTTGTGGCCAGGGTTAGAGGCGTACATCAAGCTAATGAGGTCTTGCTCGCGCTCAAATAACAGAGTTAACGCAGCGTGCACTTCTGTGGTTGTCATGTATTTTTGAATATCATCAGCGTCTTCAAGCTCTGCGCCCTTTGATTGTGCAGTGGTTTCCAAGGCATTTCGCATCGCAATCTCCTCCTCGGCACCATGGAATTCAGTGCCGTCATTGTCAGCATCTTGCATCTCAGTATCTTCGTCTTGCACATGATTGGTATGAGGCTTTTTCACTGCTGATCTTTGTCTTCGTTCCGATTGAAGGAATATGAGTGGGTTAGGCGCCCTCTTGTCAAGGATTCGCATGTGTTCTCTTTGCATAGTCGGAAGCGGCTTCCTAAAGATCTTGACAGCTCTGTCCTTCCTGTAGGTGACACTAGCACCAGCGCAATGACCGCATTTCTTGATCAATGGGATCTCCTTCAACACTTCAAGGATCACCTCTTTCCGAGCGGCTATTGCCACAGGGTTACTTATCAGTGCTGAGCCATCGATTTGGCCTTTCTTTTTGGCTCGCTTGATTGCTTTAGCCGTTGCTTTTGTCCTGCGCGTAATCAGATCTTCGATGTCCTCCTCCTCCTCATGCTCAAGAAGATCTTCAACAATGTCGTCTGTTTCTGGTCTTTTCGGTCGCCGTCTGCCGAGATGCATACCCTTGATAGTTTGGTAATCCTCGACAAGTCCATACTGCAGGAGCCGTAAGGAGCAGACTGCCTGATTGATAAAGTTTGGAACTGCCTTGAAGCGGTGGCAATAGGCGCACTTCGCTCGGAGAAGACGTAGTGTAGAGTCGATGTACTGCGGGTGATAGCAGGAGATTGGCAGGTCAATATGCCCACAATGGCCAGAGCAGTGGATGGCATTCATGCGACATGTTGAGCAGCTGTTGGTGCGTCAGTAGATGATCTCCATACACAAAGGACAGATTTATAGAACACACTTTATATCCAAAGCCCCTATTGCTCCTAGAGCAGGGTCATGGACACCGCCAGGTACAGGACCGAATAGTGAATCCAAAGCTGGAGTAACATGTACTCTTTTGGCTGAGATGCGTCGGATCTCGTCGGATTGGAGCCTGGAGAAGGCAAGACCGCCGGTCGCTGAGGCAATTGGTTTCGTATAGCTTGCCATTGCGCACCAGAGCCATGCCCCAGAAGAGCGTTTTATTTTAAAGCAGAAACACTTGCTCGATTAATGTCGAGCCAAAATTATTTATTGAGTCTTTGCGGGGATCAAGTCTGTCTCTCGAAACTTTTTTTTGGAGAACCGGTCCTTTCCAATTTGGGTTAAGCGTTAGGGTTAAGCATAAGTGCTCACAGAGGCAGTTGTCAGGATGCCCAGGGCGGCCTCCTGGCAAGCATTTAGCTAATAGGTCCGAGATATCCTCGCACCATCGTGCGAGATTCTAGTCTTTTTAAGCAATCCTCAAGGGCTTACAGACCTGTTGCCTGATAGCAGTACGGTGCATCATAAGTTCCCGTCCCGGCCCCGAAACTCTCACGACCAAGCCAGGATGCGTAAAACATAATTACCTTTGTAGCTCGAGAGCTTAGCCATGACTCACAGCGTGCGGAGGCAAACGTCTATACACAGGTTTCAGTAGGGTGGAATGAATCACGTTGGGTTCCTCCAGAATCTCTACATAATCATCTGTCTTCTAACCAGGTGTCTGCCTATATCACTCTCCAGGCCCTCATGAGCTCTCAAGCTAGTTTTCGGCTAAGACGCCTCGTGGATGGCCTTGAGTACATGTTCATTTTGCGAAAAGGCGATGGGAAAGCGTCTATCTACGCGCGTGAAGATGGCGCAGTAGAGGTTGTCTATGATGAACTGTACGGATGGTCCACTTGGCAACAGTCTGATATTGGCGCGAAGTTCATCTTGACCGGCCGTGTATGGGAGACACTTCCACGAGACCAGGGAGAACTGCCAACGGAAGGTGTCTGGGTCAGTCGGAAGGGTCCCAAATCCTACGTATATGTGTTGGAGTATGAAAAGTAGAGTCGTGTCACAGTCAGCACGCAGCGGAATGGAGGAACATTTTTGGTTCGTATAATGCCAATTCTCAAGCCTTCCTTCGCCCACTGTTGATGATGACTGTGAGAAAGATGTTATTTGGACCTTACTTACCAGATTTTAGTCAATTCGCTATCTAGGGAAGCGGATTCGCGGTTGTTGACAGAACCTTTCACCCGCTTGGGAGCGTATTTGCCGTCGCCAGCGAAGGGATGGCACCTCGGAGTCACACAAAAACTCGTTGTCGGATTCCACCCCTCGACGTCCTACCTCTGTTACTCAGCCTACAGTTACAAGCTCGACACTTCCTCTGCCTTGGGGCCACAAGGCCATTATCACTCCTCTGGGACGGTTCGGTCGTAATCAGGCGACTGACAGCTTGTTTTCAACCAGACCACGGCATTACAGGACCCGCCATCTGCGCTCCATGCCCGCAAACCAACACTGGATTTCCACGGAAAGCATATCTGCAAGCATTTTCCAATGCATGTGCAATCGAAACTTTGCGGAAACCGTGTTCCAACCTGAATGCTTAGCCGCCAGTGCTTGTTGCCGTGCAGAGCTTCTGGGACTGGGGCGGGGGGGGAAAATCTGAACTCAGCAGCGCTCCCAAATTGTTGACTGGGTCCCCATCACGCCATGTGTTGCAATATAAGTAACAGGTAGTGGGATGAAGGGCAGACAGCGTCAGCGCGAGGTTCACACGTGCGAACTTCAAGGGCCTCTAGCCTTTATTGCCCAGATGAATGTAGTTCGAAGAGGATAATCGGTGATTTTGGCGTTCCAGCTCATCAGCCACTTATGAAACAGAATTCAGGGCAAAGAGATAGCAAGAGAATCCTCGGAGAAGCAGTTCACGGCAGACTTACATATGGATTTCCCTTATCTTCAACTCCCTGTAGGAAGTTAGGGGTGAGATCAATCCTTATCTCTGTCGATATCAGGGGTCCACTTTGATGTCTTGGCGTTAGACACGCTCAGCCTTCCCTCAACCTTATCGTCCCTCCTCTCGGCCCCCCAGGCTTGCCTATCCAGATTCCAGCGATCCCAGCTGCGATGTCATATGTCGAGGGGATCTCTAAGTAGGGGTCCTCACAGACTTGGCTGTCGCTCTATGCTATATCGCTCCCCTGAATCGGCCAGCTACCCATGAAATGTAGATCTTCTGGTCGCGGATCGCACCAGTAGTATTGACAGTTACCGTGATAAGGTGCTAATCCGCGCAAGAAACTCTTCTCAAGTCCTAACGTGACACCTATGTAAATTTCTAAGCCATGGTGTTTGGTACACGTGTGCTCAAACTCAATATGCCAGGGGGCCTGGTCTTGCGGCTCTATCGCCTTCGAGGCTGACAATTATGAACGCGGGATGAATCGGAAAGAAACAAAGCATATCACGGAACAAAAAGCGAATGATATTCGATTTAGAAGGGGGTATATCGATTGCGGGAAGAATTTCAGGTGTATGATCTCCGTGGCAGTCTGGCATTTTGTTCATGACGGCATTCGATGTGTTAAACCGCGGAGACAGTGCGATGCGTCCCAGATCTGCTCGTCGACAAGCCAATCAACGTAGTCCATTTCATCGACGAGGTCTGGAGACCTGGATCCAATGCGTGGAGAATGATAACGGAAGACCCAGTTTCCCTCCAGAAACACGACGGATGTGACTGATCTGGAAGTCTTGGCGTCTCGGCACCGACAACGGCCGAAACAGCCTCTTCAGCATCCTCAATCATTATGTCGATTGCACCACACATATTCTGGGTTATATCTATGCTGAGGACCTCGCAATGGTGATCGGAAGGTTGCCTTCTTCTTCGCCATTGCCCGGTCTAAAGAGTGAGTGCACTTACCAGACGCATTTGCCCTAAGACGTCAACGATTCAGCCGCACCAGGTCGAAGTTCATCCATCATGTTTCCACCCTCAGTACTATGGCGGGCACCAGAAGTCAATCCGATCAATCACAAGGCTCGTTCCATACCAGTATTCAATCTTTTTGACATGTATGGCCGAGTTTTCTTCTTCTCCTGGTTTGGTTTCTTCATCGCCTTTTGGTCTTGGTATGCCTTTCCCCCGCTCTTGACGGTCACCATCAAGAAAGATCTGCACATGACCACTGTCGATGTCGCCAATTCCAATATTGCCGCCTTAACTGCAACTCTTCTTGTAAGATTCATCGCCGGACCATGCTGTGACCGTTTCGGTCCAAGATGGACATTCATCGGAACCTTGCTACTTGGATCCTTACCCACTGCGCTCTCCGGTACCGCCAACAGTGTCGGTGCTCTTATTACCATCCGCTTCTTTGTCGGCATCCTAGGAGGAACCTTTGTACCGTGTCAAGTCTGGAGCACAGCATTCTTCGACAAGAATGTCGTTGGCACCTCAAATGCCCTGATCGGAGGTTGGGGAAACTCCGGAGGTGGAATAACGTATTTCCTGATGCCTGTGATATTCAATTGTAAGCCAGCCTCATTGTCATCCAAGAAAGGAATCAATGCTAACCAATCCTTCTAAGCTCTTGTTCACGATCGTGGACTCACGCCCCACGTGGCGTGGCGCGTTGCCTTCATCATCCCATTCATTCTCATCATCTCAACAGCCTTGGGAATGATTTTCTTTTGCCCAGACACGCCGACTGGTAAATGGAGTGAGCGACACTTGCATACAGCTCAGCTGTTGGCCGCGCAGGGTGTTGGCACCAGGACCGACTCCAAAGGTGTGATCATGGATGAAGTGTCTAGCAGCGGCATCTCGACGCCAAGGGTGGACGAGGAGAAAGGGACCAAGCCTCTTCCTCCTACCACGCGCAACCCTGAGGCCCATATGCGGGAGGGTGAGATGATTGAGATCGCACAAGGAGAAGTCATTCTGAAGCCGACATTCAAGGAAGGCCTGGAAGTATTCTTCTCCCTGCAGACTCTCTTCCACTGCGCCACTTACTTCTGCTCCTTCGGCGGTGAACTGGCCATCAACTCCTATCTCGGTGCCTATTACCTGAAGAACTTCCCCCACCTCGGGCAAACAGGCTCTGGTCGATGGGCTGCCATGTTCGGCCTTCTCAACGTGGTCACTCGGCCACTGGGAGGTGTCATCGGCGACGTTATATATAAATATAACAAATCACTCTGGGCGAAGAAGGCGTGGATTCTATTCGTGGGCATCGTCTCCGGCGCCTTCCTCGTCGCGATCGGCACCACAGATCCGCACCAAGAGGCGAAGCTGTTCGGCCTGATCGCCGGCATGGCCGTTTTCCTGGAGGCAGGTAACGGTGCCAATTTCGCACTCGTACCACACGTCCATCCCTACGCGAATGGCATCCTATCCGGCTTCACTGGCGCCGCCGGCAATCTAGGCGGTGTCGTTTTCGCCATCCTGTTCCGCTACCATGGCACCAACTACGCGGAGAGTTTCTGGATTTGCGGTGTCATGATCATGGCGATGAACGTTTCGGTTTCGTGGATAAGGCCCATTCCCAAGGGCCAAATTGGGGGCCGCTGATGATGAATTTTGGGTTTTGGTTGTTTCGAGAATGCTTGTCCTGTTCACGCACAATTGCTTGGGGTGGGTTTTGTAGCTAGCGGGTCACGTCGAGCCTAGAAGTCGTCTTTATGGAATACCCACAAAATCGCGAGTAGATGTGATGACAACGAAGTCAGGAGCCAGTCTGGTTATGGATACTCTCAGATATTGCAGTGCTAAAGAAACTGTGAATCGTGCAAAATAACAGATCTAAAAGGTTCAAAAATACATTACTGTTCTCCGTGGAGTTATGCAAACACGCTTCTGACGCGATCGAGACGGGCCCCATTTTCATTTCGCTAATTACGTCGAGCATATCACGCAATTGGATACATCTACTCCGTACATTCGCATTACGTCCAGTAACCTTACTCGAAAGCTTTTGGCTGTCCGCGTTCCAGGTTTGGTTGACTAAGTGCAGATTTTCGCAGAAGCTAGGGCCTCTATGAGAGGTGGTCTGACGTTGCCTTTTCCGAACCTAAAGGCGACAGGTATGCCTTTGTCGAACTGTCAAGAACAAAACATGAACCTTCGAGTATGTCAACCAGGGTTCAGGGAGAAGCTGAGATTCTTCTTGAAATCACATGTTAGCGCACTGCTGGCCGATCCTGCCTGTTCGACATTGAAATCGCAGGTACTAATCAAGAACCAGATGCAGTACATAATTGGGGGGCATCGTCAATTGGTAATCGCTACTTTCCAAAAACTCTCCTAATTCGTTCCGAGGTATCTCGAGAGCACTATATTAGGACCTAGTGTTGCGGGACAACAGACAGCCACCTTCCTCCCGGGCTCTCGGGGCCATCCCGCCAAAGGCATAAAGATCGCGCCATAAAACCACATGTAACCTCGTAACAACGTGGCAGACGTTCCAAGCCTGCATATCCACCTTCCATACTGACATTGTTCATGTCTCACACTTGGCCTGGTCCCAAGTTGAGCACAACATTGTTGCTTAGGAGAGATCATATCTGGACCTCCACTCCTAAGTCTTCCCTCTGCCGCCTGCGCCTCTAGCTCGAGACCATGATCGCTGTGTGTGTATATGTTTACATCTTTCTTGGACTCGTATCTTACATCATTTTCCGTTTGTTCCTGCTGCATCCTAATGCCTCGGAGCTCCCCCCAGAAGGCAATCGAGAGTGGAGGTTCGTTCCAGGGCCTTAGGGACCCACCTTTTCAGTGATGGTCCACTCTTGTTTAACCCGGATGGTACCTGGGGTATGAGTGGTGTCGAAGCTGACACTATCATCCTGACTGCTCTCGATCTTATTGACATGGGATAGCTCGACAACGCTCTCGTTCTCGTTTCTATAATAATCGGCGCCTCTTGAGAAGGGGTCCGAAGTATGATCACGTCTCGTGCTGGAAAGAAAACGGGGGAAGATGAGGGAGATGAGAGGGCGCAAGGCTGGGATACATGCGCAGGCAATTCCCACGTTGAGCTCACAGGAACTCCAGGTGGCTGCTCCAACATTATCGTAAGTGAGATCGGTGGAGACACTGGTAACGTAGAGCGCATGGAGCCGCAGTATTCCTGTGATGCACCCACTAGGACTGTCGTTAGTATGAAGAAGACTTGACAGGGTCGATCATCAGCCATACAAGCCACCCAAAGCAAAGACACCGATCAAACTGTACTTCTGCCTCCTTGGAAGCTGCAGACTCTTCAATACCGGCATTGGCAGTAACCAGACGGACAGGTCAGTGACGATGTTGAATCCCGAGAAGGTGAACCAAAAGGCCATTAAATTGATGCAGCGACCGCCCTTCACAGTTTTGTCCCAGTAAAATGGAACTGGGAGGCAAGACACGCAGGATGTGACGACCATGGCAACTCCACCAGTGGTGATGACTCCTATCAAAAACCAAGCGGCTCTTCGATAGGTCCTGGCAACGAAAAATCTGAGGTATTGATAAAGGATGGAATCTTTGACGAACATCAGGCCAAGGTTGTAAACAATGATACTGGCGTACAGCAGCTGTGAATGGATAAGCGACGTTCTAGAAAGCAGGGTACTGGCTAACCTTCGACAGCATTTCATTGTCCTCGACGCTGACAGTATCAGCATGCCTTCCCAGGCCATATTTCCGCTCTACCCCTTGGAATTAGTCGCGACTCTTCCTTAGTTAATGGCTCGAGCACTCACGAAGGCCTATGGTGATGGTCGTTGCAATCGATAGCAGGACCGCAACAATGGCAAGGTAATCTTCTGTCCCGGCTTGCTTGATCACACAGCATCGAGAAATGCACCGAACCACGACGAAAAAAAATGCTACCCCAGTAAACACCGAAGCCGTGACAACGGCGTGCATACCACGATCGAGACCCATCGTGCTTCGACTGTTGACAATCGTTGGTAGCGACGAAGGTGCCGGACTGGGGCGAGGTCCGCGACCAACGGGAGGTTATAACTATTCAAAGTCGGGACGGTTGGACATGACACTCAGTTTGAAGAGTGGGCTTGGTAACTCCACCTCCAGGACTTCCACACAAAGCAAATCGCGCATCCAAGAAAGCAAAGGCATTACGACGGGGAGGTAGTCTACTGGGAGGAGGAAAAGTTACTCTGTGGCAATCTTCCAGTTGATTGGGGTAAATCTGCACAGAGAGAATTAGACTGCAGTGGATTGCATGCTGCAGACTCTATTCCGGGGTATAGAGTGTGGGTAATTAGCAAAGGACAAATGATGAGACTTGCTCAAAACTGTCTGTGTAGGGGCTAATGTTGGCTGCCTCAATAGGGGCGCAATCGACCCGCTAAACATCTTCCCTGACCCGCGCCTGGATGTGCAGGAGGCTTTAGCGAATTACGTGGGCAAACACGAGGCGAGGCAAGCTGCTCATTGCGTAGCGGCTTGGACTCAATTCCTCAACTTTTTGAACATTGAATTTGAGTGCTCGTCGCTCCACATCTGCCTTGTCCTCGTGGGGCCTGGGCGGAGGCAAGGATGGTGGCAATGGGGGATCATCCAGGGAGCGAGGAACCCTGTCCTCCAGGGACCGACCGGCAATCTCTGTCGGTGGGGCCATCGGTAGTCAGCAAGCCAGAAGCCAGGTTCCGAGGGTTTGACCAGCGCGTGGAAGAGTCCCTCCTATCCAGCCTGTATCATGCCAAAAGCATCGCTGATCGTCAGCAGTGGGAGAAGACCAGAGTTTGACTTCAGGGACGGAATAGCCCGTACTCGTGATTACTTTGTCTTTGATCTCTGATGTGAAATTTGTCCAACAACTGTGATGCTCCGCAAACCACCCTTTAAAGCCCCAGGGATGCTCGATACTACAGACTCTTGTCACACAAACCCATCAGGCTATCACATCGAAAATGGCGAAGCACTACTAGCGGCGAGCTTACGAGTACGAGTACCGACTCATGTCCAGAGTGCCCAAATATCTCGTGTTCCATGATTGCTCTGGCGACTCGACTTGGCACGCTGAAGTGGACAAAAACACCTCAATTTCAAGCGTCGTTTCCGTCAACAACATGGGGATTTGGACAATCAACGTGGCAGAGATTCGTCTCGTTTTTTTGGCCAGTATCTTGCGTATTCTGATGCTGTTGCTGGCTGAAATTGGCATTATCAACCCCGTACCAGCCCGTTTGCCCCCAGAGAGAACAGGTGTTCGTTCCAAAGAAGGAACTGATGAAACGCACGGGCACCCTTCTTGGTCACACCCCTCCCCCTTGATTGCTTGGGATGGATGGGTTGCGAGGCGCTCTTCAGTGTTCGCTAGCCTGCCCCCATCAGGCCCAGCCTTTGGGCTAGGGGAACAGGGGTTCACACGTTCCTGCAGCTCCCAGTCTAGGACGGATTCAGTCCTGACGATTGTTAGGTCGCTTGGCAACATACCTTGACCTCACGCTTGACCAAAACGTGCCAGAGGCTTATTAACCTCTTCCAATTCCACTTCTAGAGTAGAGTTTGACCGTGAGTCCGGCCCCGGGTGAGCTTCACTCGTAGACGTCTTCGGCGCCAGAAGATACCGTCTATCCGTACAGGGCAAGAGTGGGTTGTACATGCAAGGGGAGGAAGGTGTCTCACCGTTGACTACCATTTGTGCTCGAAGAAGATGCCATCCATGACCATCTCGTGCGAAAGTTCCAATGGCAGCATCCACGGGGTTTTGGCGAGGGAAGGTTTGGGATGTGCTCCGTACATAATACATAATACTGCTCATCATTATTGAACCCTCCAGGCCGAACTTCTCCGCCTCGACCCCTACCAGTCCGGAGTATTCCATACTACGTACTCGTCCTCCTCGAAGCAACAAGGCTCGTGTGCGGATTTCTCTTTCGCCTTCACTCCTGACTCCTGAGGCTCCCCGGTTGAATCGCCTCCACGTGGAAGCCTCACTCAAATAGTTAGCCTCCAGCTCAGCTGCACAAAAACGAGTCTAATAGTAATAGCAAGGTAGACTCACTCAGAGAGGCTAGCCGACTGCACCCGTTAATTGAGTTTGAACACGTCATCTCAACTTCAGCACAATAATTATGCGTACTCTGTTTTCGTCCTCGTCAGATTGAACAAGCCCGCAGTCGTGAGGTGACTGCTCGTCGGTGAGGGTCCACTCTTGATGCCCTCCTGAGTCCTGAGTCCTGAGTCCTGACGCTCAGTACCCCGTACTTTGTACCCTATTCGCAATGTTGAATTGTCAGCCTCATAAATATGGACTCTTAGGTTTCCGGCTCCAGACCACACTAATCAACGGTGCTGTTGCCTCAACACCACGCTGGGTCTGTTGAGTCCCTTTACAGACCCCCGACAGAGTACAGAAGATCATCCACAATAAGCATCAAGCAGGCCAAATCCTGGACCGTTCCTTCCCCTTCTGGGCCCCTAATATGCCACGAGGGTTGAGCCGAACCCAGCCAAGACCATGTCTGGGAAAGGCTATAAACACAGAGTCGTTTCATGTTGATTAAACGGGTATACTTAGTATGGTATTCACATTCCTCGTGTCTCAAGCTGGTAGGCTCGTGGTACATCCATCAAATCAGGGCGGACGGTCGAAAACCCACTACACGATCCTTCTTGTTCTGGGATTGGCATGTATCGACCCTTCATGGGAGCCTTTTCAGAGACGGCCTAGATTGTTCCATGCGATCAAATTCATTATTATCGTTGACTCAAGCATCATTTCGAAACTGATCCAATCTCAATTCGAGCTAGCCATAAGGGGTATGTAGTTCAAGCTCATATCATACATCTAGGAAAACATCCTTTTCCCTGCTCATTATGAGGCTATCTTTGGGAGCACAACCCGGAGGATATGCACGATCGTCAAGAAATGATTTTGCTGCACCAGGAGGAGGAAACGCGCATTTCATTGTTGCTGAAGGTGCTATCCTGGGTTGAACATTCTGGCAATCCTGTTCAACCGAGCGCATCAACATCCAATCTGGCCTTATACTCCTAATTTAGTGTATCCAAGAACCTTTCGAACGAGCATGTGAGTAGAAGTATAATGCTTAACATTTAATGAAGCGGAATGAGCATAATTATGTTATTTTATGACGAGCTTGGTAGTGGCTCCTGCTTGGATTCCTTCTCTGGTCCTGGGATACCATGAGTTGCATTTGCAGGGGTTGTATCTCTGACCCCTGAGTTTGTCAAGGTGTTGGTTTCAGCCCTCGTTGCTCTGGATGCCGTCTCTTCATCGCCGACATCGTGAAGTGCCTCGACCTCGTCGTTCAAATTCGAGTAGACGATGATAATGGCCACATAGATGACGAATACCAAGGTAGCAATGGCACCGTATGCTATCTTTGGCCAGTTTGGCCATTTTGGTCCAGGAATGGATTCGGCGAAATGGAAACCTAGACCACCATTCACAATTCCGGCAACTAGTAAGAAACGCCCAAGCCATACATGGACGTATCCCACATATCGAATGTTTGGATAGCGGTCGAACAAGTGATGATTGAGCAATTCAGTCACTGGTTGCAAGGCCATGAGACTGAAGATGCATAATCCGATGATCGGGTGATATCTGTCCAACTGCAACGAGCCAGTCAGCAGGACATTCGAAGTGGGTCACCACAAGGTTAAAACTGTCCGCCGAGGTGCTACTCACTGCGTGAAGGTGCTTGCCCATGTATATCCCCATCCCTGCAGCTGCGATGAAAAGAACATAACCGACTCCCTGCAAGACTGCATGAATCCAAACAATGTAAGAATATCTCTCGATCCGAGGATCGAAGATGCGAATAATGACACCTCCCACGGGAAAGAACAGCAAGAATGCACTTGCTGCAAGTGCAGCGTGTGCTATCCGCAAGGAGCCAACGTTCTTCGGTATGTGGAACACCCACTCTGGGATGTGTGGAGGCTTCTGACCAGTTGTTGGCCAATTTGGGCGCCAGTGTGGAGGACCAGCACCGATGGGAGGCCAACTGACTGATGGAAATGGCCCTGTTGACCATGCTGACGTCGGTATTATCGCATCAGTAGAAGGCCATGGAGGGCTGATCGGGCCAGTGGGGGTGGCTTCTGTCGACCACGTTGCTGATGGAATTGTTGTTGACCTTATCGGGAATGTTGCCGATGCCACCGTTGTAGAGCCTGTCAGCCATGGTGTCGCGACTGCAGTCATGGTTTGAGGAAAGCCGAAAGTGAGTGAAACTGCTACATGCATTAGTACAAGGAAGGATTTACGCCTATCTTCACTGAGGCACGCAACTTTTGCGTTCCTCGGTGGAAAGCTCTGCGGCGCACATACCAGAGGATAGCAGCAGATTGATCAGATATGCAGTCTTCATCGTCGCTGTATCTGTCGTTGAACTGATCAAAGAATTCACTAATATGTCAAACCCACGAGCTGGAGCGACGAAAGACGGTCAAGGTGCAATCTTCAAATCAGTCGGGGCCCTGGTATAACTTTCCCTGGACCTCTTGCATGCAAGAGCTCAAATGCGATCAGATCACCATGACTGACTGGTTGGAATGTGGATACCGCAACCGGCATCAACCCGCAAGCAGACATTCTTCCAAGGCATGTTCCTTCGCCAACCCCAGAAAACGTAGAGAGATTTCTCAAAATGGACGACTGTTTGCAAAGGTTGCCTTTATTCATTGATCATATCATGATGTCAATCGTCAGATGACGATCTGCCTTCCATTGTTAGATTGCATCTGCATTGACCACGTCTGGCGTTGCACCCTGCCCATGCATACCCCACCACTGAGCCCAGTTGACCACTTTTCTTTCCCTTCTGGCCTCTTCTGCTGCAAAGACAACTGCATGGCTTAGGATGATTTCCGCAAGATCACAGCCAACTAGTTCCCTCTGTGCATGTGTGACATCCATGGTGCCTTCGTCAACATTCTGCACAGCTTGAACGAATGCACCTGCCAAACCCCAATCACCCCCGCCATGGCTCTTCTCGACCTCTGGGGATTGTTTGGGAATGTCATGAACGACCGTTGTGCCATTCCGGAAGCTATGTACGGTGATTGTGTGAGAGTCGTAGGTTATCTCACCCAATGAACCATATATTCTACCTCGGCGTTCACATTGGGATTGTGTGGGATAAGTCATGTGGAAAAGAGCTGTCTTTGGACCCCTACCTGTCTCAAATCCGGGCAGAGAATCGTCCTCCCAAGACAAGGTTACGGTTTGGTCGTCCACAACATTGTTATCTGACTCGTAAACGCATCGGCCGTACCAACTTCTGCCCGCAATTTTATCGTCAGGTATTTGAGCTTTATCATAGTCTTCTTGAAGCCTGTCCATAAGTCGATCCTCCGCCGAGTCCCATCCCTGGTGTTGGACGATGTCTTCAATTTCTGGAACCACAATCTTTAGTGGCCAGCCAGTGTCCTTTTCCTTCCGAAGCCATTTATCCCGGTATATCTTCTTTGCGGAATATATACAATCGGGCTCAGCAGGACAAGATAGACAGTTTGTCGCGAGGCCTGCCTTTTCTGGCTTCCTTGCTTGTCGAAAATGTGTTAAAGCCCCTGTGCTAGAAATGGTTGAGGGAAGGTGGGGCTGATCACCAGTAAGAGGGCTGGGTGAGCAGAGTAACCAGAGAATAAAATCAATGTCATGCCCAGACTTTGTCAGCAGTGATCCCACTCCTTCAGGTGTGGCACGGCGCCAATTGCCCCGCACATAGGAATGTGAGAAGTGCCACCAGCCGATAGGCTCAGTATGCTCAATTGAGACAATCTCACCGATGACCTTCTCCGATGTAAGGAGCTTGCGCAGCATGATATTGTGTGGTGAATAATGTAGGACATGGCCAATAGACACAACTTTCGGTGGGTATTTGGAGAGAGCTGACGAGATGGAGAGGCAATCTGACAGCGAAATGGCAAGAGGTTTCTCACATAAGATGTGCAGGTTCAAAGGCGCAAGTGCTCGAATGATGGGGGCATGGCTTTCATCCAGTGTACAAATGAATACACCCGTGATTGGGATGTAGCCAAGAGCATCTGCATCTCCATCGTTTCGCCTGTGTACCTCCCACTCAATCCACTCTTCCCAACCAGCAAAGCACTGATGGGCCTGCGGCGTCCCTTCTCTTCCCCATATATATCTCCGCCCAAACTCCTGTCTCTTGAAAGGGTCAACCTCGGCCACGGCAGCTATGCATCCTGAAGTTGATGCTTCCACCGCGCGGGCATACGCGTTCCCTCGAGATCCAGCGCCGATTACCAGGAACTGAGGCGCGCTATGGAGAGGTGCAATAGAGCCCATCTTTGGCAGGATGCCGGGTCATGCGAAGGTAGGGGAAGATGAAGGCCAGCAGCCAAATGGGATCGGCCTGGGATCCCAACTTTTTTGTCTCTGTCTCCGCCTAGCGGCATGGCTGGTGCCTTGGTGGGGGATGTTGGTAAATGGTGGGCGAGGGACTGTGAGATGCAACGTCAATAAGCACCGCCTGATTGGTCAGCCTTGCTCGGCTCTCTGGACATTCGCAAGGCTGCAGAATTAGGCGTCTTTTGAAATGGCCTTGGCTCAACACTCAGATCTAGTCGGTTGTTCCAAGCTTACAATTTCATCGTTTCCTAAAGAGCATTTCTGGCGGACCCATCGACATCTATAATGGGCCATGTCATTTCTGCGACCTAGTTGTTTACCGGGTTTCCACTGCTGAAGTAGTCTACGTTAATCATTGCCACCGCTGTCTAACTCTTGAATCGGTCTCGGTCCCAAACAATGTTGCTGAGCCGGCGATGGGCTGACACGACGACTCTAGGCCATCTAGAGCGTTCCTTTCGAGTGTGCATGGATCTGCTGTCTACAAATCCTGGCCTAGCCGGTAAACGGCAGATGACTACCACTCCTTTCTCTGGGGCAGTGAAGGCTTCCTTCTGGAGGGGCGGCACGTCCAAAGGCGTCTTTTTCAACTCGTGCGACCTGCCGGAGTGGTTTCAACTAATCTTGAGATCTGGTCGGACTCCCGATGAATCCCAATTCCGGAAGATGGAGAAATTCTTCGCCGCTGTCATGGGTTCTCCAGATCCTTATGGCAGACAGCTTAATGGAATGGGAGGTGGAATATCCTCTCTCAGTAAGGCCATGGTCGTTGGACCACCTACTCAACCTGGCGCAGATATCGATTACACATTCTTCCAAATAGGCATCAAGGATGGGAAGCTAGACATGGCAGGGAATTGTGGGAATCTCAGTGCCGCCGTTGGCCCTTTTGCCCTGGACGCAGGAATTTATCAAACCCGAGATCAAATTACAGATACAGGTGGGCAGCCACTCAAAGATCGACAAATGACGATGCGAATGAGAAACACGAACACACAAAAAATCATCGAGTCTACATTCAAGATATACTTCACCAATGGCCACTGGCGATTTCAACAACTCGGAGATGCCACCATCGACGGAGTTGCCAGCACGGCATCAAAGATCACCCTCTCATTTCTTGACCCAGAAGGCTCTAAGACTGCGAGTGCGTTCCCAACTGGAAATTTGATTGACACCATTAATGTGGGTAATCTCAGCATTGAAGCATCATTGGTCGATGTGAGCAATCCTGGTATCTTCATCAGGGGAAACGATATCGGATGGAAGCCGACTGCTACTCCCGAAGACTTGAACGCAAACCAACCTCTATTGAACAAGCTGGAAAAAATTCGCCGAAGTGGCACGGAAATGATGGGTTTGGATCCTAACATCAGCAGCATTCCCAAGATCGTCCTACTTTTCCCGCCCAGCGCTGATAAAATGGACATCTCCTGTCAAGCCCTTTCCATGGGACAGGCACACAAAGCGACTCCGGCCACTCTTGCTCTGAATCTGGGCGTTGCGTGCAAGCTGAAGGGGACCATTCCATTTCAACTATCACGACACCTCCATCGGACGAATACCACTATTGGACATCCATCAGGGACTCTTGAAGTCGGCGCAACGCTCGACAACGGCAGAATCAAGAGTGCCAATCTTATCAGAACCTCTAGATGCCTTATGGATGGATATGTCAACACTCTAATGGGCGATGAGGAGCAAGAGAGTTAGTAAAGGCAACCTCTAATCGCCTCATTTCGGCATCTAGTACTATTCTAATCAATCTTGAGATACTGCGATATACCATATTCATAGGCGGCTCTTCTGTATTCTTATCGATGATTCATGTTCGAGGTTTTTGTTCGAGCTATTCCCGCTGCATGCTCTCCAGCGATACGCCCGAAAACAGTCCCTGCGGTCAACCCAGAGCCTCCAGGGTAGTTCGAATAATACAAACCGCCTAACAGTTCTCCGACAGCGTACAGACCGTCGATGGGTCTTCGATTGATGTCTGATACAACGCATGCGGTCCCTGGGTCGACTTGTAAACCACCAAAGGTAAAGGTCACACCACACGTAATTTCGACAGCCGAAAAAGGCCCTTGCTCGATTGGAAGCGCCCAATTTGACTTCGGCAAGGCCAATCTTGTCTTAGAGGACTGTGTTGAAATTCCATCCTTTCTTGATGGGTCCCATCTCTTATCCGGATACTCATCACGGAAACAGTGAACTGCTCGGTTATATTCACGTATCGTGTCTACAAATTGTTGTTTGTTTCTCAACCCGCGACTCGCAAGTTTGTCGGCGAGTTCCTCGAGAGTTTCGGCTCTTGTATTCGCCGTCACATTGTCGGCATATTCCTCCTTCCGGAGCCACTGTGAGCCCGCACTGTCCCATACCTGGAATGCCGTCGATGCAGGTTGCTTCAGTACCTCTCTGCCAAAGATGGCGTAGGTGTAGTTGCGCAAATCAACTCCCTCATCAACAAACCGGATGCCGTCTATATTCAGCATGAGTCCCAAGGGATACCCCGACTTCGTGTACTGATTGGTCATCTGTCGATTTCCTCCATTCGCGGGAGAATCTGCATCCCAACAGACCGAGTGGCAACCTGAATAGTTCCCGGCTACCTGGGCATTTACCTTGCCGGCCATGCGGTGGCCATCTCCGGTACTGTACTTGCAGCCACGAACATGTGCAAGATCCCACCCTGGTCCTAAGTATTGTGCTCGCAATGCCGGAGATGCTTGGAATCCCCCGCATGCAAGTATAACACCTCCATGAGCACGAAATCTTCTTCTAAGCCCTTGTTGGTCAACTTCCAAACCGATGACGTTGCCCGTATTATTTCCTGATTCGTCATCCACAATCAAGGAAGTTGCTGGTGTGCCCCAGAATATTTGCACACCATTGCGTTTTGCCAGGTCAATATGCCACTCCACTAGCGCCTTCCCTCCTCCTAGGAAAGCCGTAACCATGCCTCCCCAGAACTTGTAACGCCCGTCGACCTCATACGCCTGTCGATGGAACGACAAATGCCATTTCCCTCCGTTATCAGCAATCCATTGTATTGCCGCCCGACTTCCATCAACGAGGACTCTCGCCAACTCGGGATCCGACCTATTCTTGCATATTCTTTTGATATCAGCGTGGAAGTCGTCCTTTGTGTAAGGCGTAATGTCGATCTTCTCGATCAGATCCTGGGGCAAACCTTGAGTTCCATCGTCCTTGGACAGAATTGGTAGTAGATCTTGCAATCCGTCGAAGCAATATCGATATGCGCCAGCGGTGTAGAATGTGTTGCCTCCATTCTCTGACTCTGGAGCCTTCTCGACTAACGCCACCTTCGCTCCACATTGAGCTGCAGTTGTGGCGGCGGAGAACCCTGCATTTCCACCACCGACCACAATGACATCAAAAGTATCGTCGAATATTGGCATCATGTGATTCTTGAAAGCAAGCAATGCTTCAGGATTCAATTACGCTTACGACGAATTCATAAACCAGGTCGAGACTACCATTAAATAGATGAAATTGAGTCACACCACTGTTACCACATGAGCCCGAGGTCGGTGGAACTTCTCCAAATCTATGATGTTCGAAGGGGAGAACATCCGAGAATGCCAAGCTCTTCATCCTTCGTCACCGCACCGGGTATGATAGGCTATGATAGCCCTTCCGCGGATACGTGGGTACTCTTTTAGCTTGGCAATGTTGCAAACTTCGCTTTCTTCAAAGATATCTCAACGACATCGTTAATTGATGAGCAGAAAATCTTAGGTCAGATTGGTTGCGCATTTATTTAGTATTTCCGTCAAGTACAGCTTTCGAGCTGCTCAATTGGGCTGGGTATAATACTCTTTGTAGTCGAGGGTCTCAAATTGCCAAGCCAAAGGAGTACCCACGTATCCGCGGAAGGGGTGGCCCAGAGCGGGAGCCTTTCGGGAGATATTCTTGGCAAATACTATGCCAAGGCGTGTAAATCGCGCTGAATTTGGCTGTGAAATCGCTATAATGTTATTTGACTATTGCTCAATGAATGAACCCAGAGGATAGTCGGTCGTTCCTCCGTTATCGGTCAAGTGTCCAGTGGGGAAAACTGTTCGATATAATGAGAAGGGCCGAGGGGCCCCTTCAGTGTCGGAATTCTATCTACTCGTAATTCCAAGGCACCCACAAGGGGCGTCTCCTTGCTATTATGGCACGCAGGTCAATAGCTGCCCCACCCCCGTTGAAGCCTATCGTTCGGATATGATCTGTACATAATCCCAAGGCAGGGGATATTTCCCAGGAGCCCCTCGTCCTTGGTACCCCGCACTGTGAGCTCGCTGCTCATTTTCATTGTCATCATTCATCGAGACTCTCAATGCCCCTTAGAATGTACGCTGGACTAGGCCATAATTCCGAAATGTTCTCGCTTCTATTATTTGACTTTGTATAGTACACCGATCACAGCAACTGAAGCCATCATGAGGTCAGAATTGGTGACAGTGCGGAAAGCATTCTAGATCCTGGTATCAACGTAGTTTGCTCAAAATGGTAATCACAGGGTCTATTTCCACATGCCAGGAGATTGATTTCAAATTGTGAGCTTGACACTGGCAAGAAAACTCTTGGACTTAATGGGCTCGACACAGCCAACCGATCATTGGACCAGCAGACACTTCTACCGAGATCGCACGTTTTCAGTGCTAGCTGGTTGATGCTACTTGAACGACTTTATAAGGACGGGAAGAAATCAATCAAAGAGAAGATAGGCTCTGCTTTATATATATAGCAGGCCAGGGATCAAAGGCGCTATTCTTAGTCCCGACCGTAGACAGATACTGTTCCCTGCTATCGAACGCCATCTGCGATCTTGGGATCTCTTACCTTATTGCCGTGCGGCCCTTTGCTTCCATCAGCTTGGGCGACCTTCTTACACCATGTTTCCGACTCCGGCTCACAGTCCAGGAAATGAAGCCAGGGCAATTTCGTGCTGATGGCTTCGGGAACAGCTTCTCTTCTCTGCAAATCCATATTCGGGAGGCACATATCCTCCTCCGCCAGTGGCTCAATGAAAGATTGCCAGCGTTTCCGGACTCAACTGACCTTTTCACATTCGTTCCATCTGCGGCGCAAAATTCAGCAACAAACCAACTCCACTAGGCCTGTCTTGTGCTCAATTTCTTCGAGCAGAAGTACCGCCACAGTTCCCATCATAGAGGAGATTCCAACCCCCTCATCAGCTTGAATGCGTGCGATGCAAAAGCCCACGATTTCTTACGTGAAGTCAGATCCGCATCCGATCAGGCAGACGAAGACATAAACAACCAAGTACGCGAAAAATCCTGATAACAACAAGCGAAATGAGCCTGATAAAACAGGACCCAAATTCAGGTCGGCCTTTTGTCCTGGCCAGGGACTCCACAAAATCCTCATGGAGGTTCTGCATCGCGACATCGACCTTGCCATGGAGTAAAACACGATCGTTGACTCTTACCGCGAGAATACCATTGGCTTCGTGGACTCCCAAGGCCTGCAACCCGCGAATTTAAGCGATGACGAGATCAGGACTGCGTGGTGTACGATGATATTGAGGGCTATCTTATGGCACATGGGGCACTTTCCCATTTGGCAGGCCAACCTTCCTTATCCGAGTCGGTATTGGAAGAACAGCACGCTGGTGCTAATAGCATGAATCCCTGAGCGCAATTGATGAGTGCCTACTGTTCAGGGCTTGGGATTCTTTTCGCAAAGCTACACCTCGAGAAAGGGTTTTCCTTCCCGTACAGACATGGAGCTCAGGCCTCAAGAGGCGGCTAATATTGCCCTACTTATGCTTTCGCTGCTACATCCCTGATGCGTATGAGGGCGACTCCCTACCGATCGAGTTCCTACAGAGCGTGGAACCGCCGTTGAAGGTGCGGGAGCAGGAGGGTGAGACGGTCGACATTATGGCGACGCTGGGCCCATGGTTGGCTGAGCATCGTGAGGGTGTGGCTGAGCTGATTATTAGTGGGTTTATCGATATTTACCATTAAGAGTGTCCCGGGCACGAAGAAGGTATGTTTGAAGAGCGCTGTCGCTGGATGGATGGCTACGATAGTGGTAGCGCGCCCTTTAGAGTCATGAAATGATTCGTCTCTTCCCAGGTGGGTGCAATTGGGTTCTGCCGGGGCGGTCGGTATGCTATTCTGCAGACACAAGCGAGGAACAAGGCGAGATTGGTGGCGTGGATGCGGCCTATGTATACCATCCATCCTTGCTGGCAATAATCCCTGGTGATATATCTCCAGTTGTAAAGCCCATGAGTGTGGCTGTGGGTGAGAAGGATAGCCTGCTCGATTTGAAATCTGTCGAGCAGATTCGAGCTGCGTTAATCAAGACCGGTGTGCCGGCCGAGGTCAAGATATACGACGATCAGATCCATGGATTCGCGCTGCGGAGTGACTGGAGCAGTGACAAGGACAAGCAAGCTCTGGATAACGCTAAGAAGCAGGGCATTGAGTGGTCCAAGAAATATCTGTTTTGAATTTTTTTTAACAACCTGTTCCTGGGATGGCTGTTTCGTAAGGGTCGTGAGAGCTATACTAGATCCTCTGAATACTCGTGGCCCTTACACTAACTAGTTACTTGTACCTCGAGGATTGTGCAAGATAGTGTTTCCCTGAAGGTCTTGCCTGCGTGCTACCCTGGTTCCACTGCAGACTAAGTTTGATGATTGGACTGTCCACCGGAAGTGATCCACTCGGAAACCTGGCCGCTGGATTAAGCTCTGATGGACACGGCTCGATTGATATCATGAGATTTGAACATGTAATATTTTAAGAGTCTTGAAGATAAGGCCAAAGCCACCGCGCTCGGGACCAAGGGGGGGTGAATCTTGCAAATCTCCCTGTCGGCCCTTGACGATCGAATCGATATCCCGGTCGTTAGCGAAGGTACATGGATATCACACCACACGTGGGATGCGCTGGTCTCGGGCCCTACTTTCCTGACAGGGAAGTGTCCGCCTTAGATACGCACTTCAACCTGACCTTGACCATGCTTCGTAAAGACATGGAATAGCTAGCCGAACGTGAGAGGCAGATGCAGACAGTGATAGGTGTTGTGCAACTAACGCTCGAAGTCATCATAGAGTGTCCAGTGTCTCAGAGTTGAATCTCTACCTGGGAGCAGCGTGTGCGCAACGGGAACAACGAGGGTGCGAGAGACAGTCACATTACTCGGAACATTGCTCGGAACATGCAATCTCGCCCTCCTTCACCTGCCACCTAAGCCCCATGTCCACGCAAGCTGCTCGCTTGTTGAATTTGTCATTTATGACAGACACGATTCAGACATGGACAGAATAGATAAGCAGAAATCGCGACCAATGTCGTTGGATATTCGATAGCGGAGACAAAGATCGAAATGGCGCTAGTAAGAAGCTTCCCAAGGCTTGGTGTAGTTTAATGTGGTTGATTTTCGAGGCCAAGCTCTGATAAGCTCTCACCCCACGATTGGCTCTTTTCCCCAGCTTTTGAACACACCCTTGTCGTAATTCCACTAAAACCTCTGATAGCCCTTTTCAGAGGGCGTTGTGGGATGTTGTTGACGGCTGGGAAAATAAAGAACAAAGTCGTTGGTTGTATTCATTGGCCATCCTTCCCGGATGGTGTGACAGTCCTCATCCCTGAGTGGCTATTTCGAGGAGCGCCATGGAAGGACTCCCGCAGGCTCCCAATCCTAATCCCTGTTTTGCTTGGAGCTCGAACAGGCGACATGTTGGTTCCTGGAAGCCGGCGAGCGATCTAAGGGCTCGTGGGAAATACAGATTTAGGTGGGTTGGGTCCGCTATTATGGACATTTGCGCATAGAATTTCCTACCTCTTTCCTTCAAACCTGGCCTCTGAGAGCACCCCGTGCCAGAAACAATTTGAAAACTGTTAAAGTACTTGTCGACGATAGCGAGGACAAATTTTGTTCCTTAAAGCGATGTCATTCCAACGGCGATGGGAAGCCGATAAGCTTGTGGCGCCAGAATGGCTGAACAATGGCGACAATGCCTGGCAGCTGACCGCAGCCACACTCGTCGGCCTGCAGTCTGTACCAGGGCTTATGATCATCTATGCTGGACTTGTCAAGAAGAAGTGGGCGATCAATTCAGCGTTCATGGTTCTCTACGCCTTCGCAGCCGTCCTGATCTGCTGGGTTGTTTGGGCATACAAAGCGTCTTTCGGCAAGCAAATGCTGCCCTTCGTTGGAGTTCCAGGTCCAGCGGTTGGAATGGACTATGAACTGAAACAGGCGGTTTTACCGGAAGCTGGACTCACCGCAGCCTACCCAATGAGCACTATGGTCTATTTCCAGTTCGTCTTCGCAGCAATCACGGTGGTTCTTATTGCTGGATCTGCTCTCGCAAGGATGAACTTCCTTGCTTGGATGGCTTTTGTTCCTCTGTGGTTGACGTTGAGCTACACCGTCGGCGCCTTCAGCATCTGGGGAGGAGGATTTCTGTACGACCTTGGTGTACTTGATTATAGCGGTGGATATGTGATTCACGTATCTTCGGGTACAGCGGGATTCGTGTTGGCGTACTGGGTTGGACCGCGCCACCCCCGAGATCGTACTGAGTTCCATCCTAATAATGTTCTGCTTGCTCTTACCGGTGTTGGCCTTCTCTGGCTTGGTTGGAACGGCTTCAACGGTGGAGACCCTTACACTGCCTCCCCAGATGCCGGTGCGGCTGTGCTAAACACGAATGTCTGCACCGCGATGAGCATGCTAACCTGGACGTGTTTGGACTTGGTATTCTTCAAGAAGCCCTCCGTTATCGGGGCAGTCCAAGGGATCATCACCGGCCTCGTTGCGATTACCCCAGCGGCCGGCTTCGTTGCTGGCTGGGGCGCAATCATCATCGGATTTTGTTCAGGTTCAATACCGTGGATGTCGATGAACATTCTCGGAAAACAGAAGTGGTTCTTGGATTTCTCCGACGATGTTGTCGGAGATTTCCACACCCACTTGGTTGGAGGTATCGTTGGAGGATTTCTTACAGGCCTGTTTGCAACCAGCGAAGGTACAGCAGCCTTTGCTCTGGCTCCAAATGGGGGTGCGATAGATGGGAATGGCCGGCAAGTGTGGGTACAAATTGTTGGGTTTCTCTTTATCATCGGTTGGAATGTTTTCTGGACTAGTGCGATTTGCATATTCATCAAATATGTCCTCAGGATACCTCTAAGGTACAGTGAAGAGGTTCTGCTCATTGGTGATGAGGAGATCCATGGCGAACTTCCATATGCGTTCTTCCACGACGGAAGATATGACTACGTAAGTCAAGCTAGGAAACCCCGCAGACGCGCCCACTTCAATCAGTGTACTGACCTACCACAGGACGCGAAATATGGCAGACCAACGAGTATTGATGCAGAACGTGCCGGAGTCCTAGAGGGACTTGAGGCCCATCGAGAAGTTGAGAGTGAGGAAGGCGAAAGCTCGAATGGAGGCAAGGCCAAGAAACAAGAATGAAGTAACATCATGGCCCGCGTGAGATTAAGTACATTGATCGTGGATTATTTGAGAACAGATCACCTCTCGGTGCTGGAGGGTCGACACCTTAATGATTCCTACCATAGCCAACAGTAATTCGGCATAGTCTCTGTTGCTTGATATGACTAGGTTCCATCTTTGATTTCTGACGAGTTTCCTGTCAGTCAAAATTGAAGAGCTCTAATTATCGTTGCTCTGTGCCCATCCAGGCCCCTGACGCCTAAATGAATGTGGGACTTTTCTAATCGCTGGGTTCAATGATGGCATCAAAGACTTGTAAGCTCGTCATTCCACCTTCGATATGTTCCAAGGGTGCGACAAATGCCATTTGACTCCAGCTCTGCCAGGTATTCCTACCACCAAACACCAAAACTTCAAACCGACCTGCAAAGTCATCGTTAATCCAGCAGCGGGCGCCGCGGACAACATCTGTGGTGATGGTGATGTTGAGAGGGTTCTTCACAGATGGGCTAATCCCCACTACCTCGTGGGTGGACTCAGTCTGGTTGTTGGGAGGATTTGCCCATATGCGCCCGGGACTGACACCAACTTCGTCCGGAAAGATACTGCTATCATTATAAGTGGTACGTTGGAGCGGATATGCAATTCCATCGGCGGTGAATATAAGGCTATTGTTGCCTTTCGAGCTAGGTATAAGAGACAGAGATACGTCTGCAGACGTCAAGTTAAACGGACCAGTTGCCGTCAGTCTGAGGGTGTAATTCATCCCTTTGCTGCCATGACCTAAATTGAACGAGGTCATTCCTGAATATGCCTCACTCTTCGTCCATGAAACCAATGTCGTCCCATTCTTAGTGTCACTAGACGACACAACTCTGTCGAGATTTGCGCTAGGACACCTGGGAGACAGGAAATCAATCGTCTGATCAAGATCCGCAAGATCCAAAAGAGGTCCACGACTTCCGCTCCAGGCTCGGGCACCGACAAGGGGAATCCCGCGACGAATAGCATAATATGCTTCCAGCTGAGTCGTTGCATTGGGGCCATTATCGTTCCACGCAGCAAGAATCGCACCTTTGTTCCTGCGGGAAGTTTCCGGTACTTGCAGCGTGAAGTTGACTGAATTGACATACCGAGGACTCCACTGGACATCCGCCTGGCCAGCAAAGTGTGTTACGCGAGTTTCATTGAAGAATTGCGCATATGGTGCTGGGTTAATCGGTGTATGATCATTCTTCAACGACATGTATGCCCACTTGTCATCCGAATTGATATAATCATAACCCCCAGCCTCAAGCTGCACTGGGTCTGACTCTCCATATTGCCAATGCTGTATGATGATGTCTTTTGATATCGTCACATTGTCGGAAGGCTCGTTTGTCCCCCAAATACGGATTCTTTTTCCATAATTTGTTTTAACCCAATCTGCCATCTCATTGACAAATCTGATATAGTCATCTGCCAATTTTGAGTCATACTCGTCAGCCCCAATGTGAACCTCACTGGCATGTATCCGAGGTAAGACATCTGCCCAAATGCTTTTGACGAAGGGAATGGTCTCCGGGTATGTGAGATTTAGGAGGTCTTTTTTAGCCAAGGCCATTTCCGGCTTCCATTTCGTAATTGACAAGGCATGACCCGGAGCCTCAATCTCAACGATGACAGTCACTCCTCGACTAGCACAGTGCTGTTGGAAATCTTCGAGGTCGTCTGATGACAAAGTCTGGGCCACTCTCTGCACCATCCCCTCGAGATTCGGATCCTCTGGCCTCAAAGAGAATTGCGAGTATACTTCATACCATGTCTCATTATGACCTCGGTTGAGAGGGTAGTTATCATTTGAATGATAGTGAAATTCAGACATCTTGAAAAACGATGCGTAGGTGCATAGATCTTTCAAGAAGTCTAAACTATACCATTTTCGACCAGCATCCAGCATGAATCCTCTGGTAGCATATGCAGGGGCATCAACAATTTTACCAGCTGAGAAGGGGAGAGAGCCACGATCCGTCCCATACAGCAATTGTTGAAGCAAGGTTCTTGTTCCCCAAAACATTCCCCGTGCTCCAGTGCCGCCGATAAAGATAGTTCCATTAGTAAATTGGTAATCGATTTCATATCCTTCCTCGGTCGGCTCACCATTTTCATAACTGACCTCTGCTGCATCACCTCGGAAGGCTCCCAGAACGACACCCTCACTATAGTCACAAAGCTCGTCAATTGATTCGAGCTTCCATTGCGAGCCCGTCAGAGCACTGATGTCCTGGCGGAAGATCTCTGCAAACTCATCTGCCCTGAGCCAGATTGAATCTAGGGAGCTCACATCTCGTATGGGTGCGAATGAATTGAAAATGTAAATCGTCTTTGAATCCAAAATGGGACCAAAGTCTAGGGTTGAAACTTCTGAGCTGCCATTGAGCGGTGGAGGCAACAGTTGAATGGCGGCGCAAAACTGGAGAATCGAGTAGAGCCTTACCAAAGTACTTAAGAATAACATTATAATTAATTGCTCAGTATGGCGCTATTCCGGTCTTGATCTTGTCAGGCTTTCCAAATGAGCGTTCTTTCGTGGAATCTTATAAGATTGAGTCGTGAAGCACGTTGGCACACTGAGGTTTCATGGATCTAGTCGCCTTTGCATTCAACCTATGTCACGGTATCATTCACTCGAAAGACGTGGTTTGGATGAACGTTCCCCACGGCCAAGGAGGGATATCATAACTAAGGGTATGTGAAGTCAAACCCCACGAAATTCTTGCTGGGAAGTCCTACGTTGGTTGACAGTGCCAGGAACATACCAGGAGATTTGCAGGACACCCACGTGGGGTATTCTGTTTTCATACAAAGAATCGATTCCATCGCACTTTGTCGTGTAACCATATGGATAGGTAAAGCTGGGGGTGGGTGAGGAGCGGGGATGATGTAACGGCGGTATCACACCTGGTGATCATTGCTTGATCTGGTAAGCAAGCTCAATTGCCTAGGGCATCTAGGTACTAATGCAAAGGAGCAGGAAATCGCATTCCGGAAAAAAACTACTAGTCGTTCAGAGAGACTTCTACCGAGCCTTGCAGACGATACCTAAGTTGTTGTTGGTTGAGTGGCAGTTCTGCAGGCGTCAAGTTGATCCTTGGTTCTTGGCGGCCGCGTTCCTTCCATTGCCTGTTGCTAAGGCAAGCACGCGTATTTGGAATCTTGCCTCTTTATCGGTGACAAACTTACGCGTGTTTGAACACCACTCTTGACTCTCCATTGTACTGAAAGAAACTTACGGACAATCCTTCCTTCAAAATCGACAGCAGAGGCAGTCAGCTCCTCTTCGCTCTTGTAACACCACCTTTCCCTGGACCCTACTGCACGTCATAGGGCAACAATGTCGAGTGCAACATACCGCTTTGGTAAGCTTCTTCCTTCTATCACCTACTAGCCAATCACTGTCCGAATCATATCTTGCTGTAGAGCCGTAGCTAGGCCTTGCATGTTAGTGAAAGGATCTTTGTCGGGCACAGAGGTCTCGGTGCGCCGGACTGGAGGCCCATCCTCTCAGACGTATCCTTTCTCTGACTCAATTGGATCTCGAATGAGAAAGATTACTGATATTTCCACTCAGAGATGGCCCGTTCTGGCAGGGCAATGTGCCAAAATACCGAATGCAAGCACAACAATGTCAAAATCGAAAAGGGTGAACTTCGCATGGGTACCCTAGTCACCATCAAAGATCAGACAACGTGGAAATGGAAGCATTGGTATGATCAACACATTTGACCTTGGTACATTACCATGGTATTAGCACTGACAATGAGTAGGGGATGCGTAACGCCATTACAGATTAAAAACCTCCAGGTCCAAGTTGGACCTTTGGAGGATCTCGACCTCGAGGCTGATCTTGCTGCCATCATTGATGGGTATGACGAGGTAACAGGTGAGGCACAAGAGAAAATCAAGTTCGCTCTCGAGCACGGTCATGTCCCTGACGAGGACTGGAAGGGTGTAAGTCGTGCCATCGGCATCTTCTTAATTTTCTCGTTCTCACATCATCACAAATCCAGGTCCCTGAGAAGAACCGTCCGGGTCAAAAAGGCATTAACAATCGCACACCAAGGAAGAAGAAGCATGCCGATGAGGAAGACGGTGAATCCAATGCTAGCAACGCTGAAACGCCATCCAAGCCCAAGGTCAAGAAGAGCCGGGCCAAAAGGACCAAAGCCGAATCAGGTGAAGAGGAAGATGGAGGAGCCGAGTCTCCACCTGCGAAGAAGGCGAGAAGCCGCAAAGCCAAAGCCAAGCAAGATGAAGATGATCTACCACTCGAGCCTCCGAAGAAGAAAGCTGTAGGCCGCAAGCGCAAAGCACTGGACAATGACTCGGAAGACGAGGTAATGCCAAAGGCGACAACATCGCGAGGCAAAAAGATCAAAGCTGAAGCCAAGATCAAACCTGAATCTGACGCTGAGGAAGAGGCAGCACCAGCCACGAAGCCGAAGAGTTCACGAGCAAAGAGAGTCAAGACCGAAGCCGAGCCAGATGTCAAACCCGAGCCCGACGTTCCTGTGCCTTCAAAGGCCAAAAAGGCTCGCGCAAAGAAAGTCAAGGGAGAGGATGATGTGGATATCAAAGGAGAGCCCGACCTTGAAGAGGAACAAACAGAACCTGCAGCCACGAAATCCAAACGCGCTCGAGGTGCCGGAAAAGTCAAACAAGAGCCAGATGTCAAGCCTGAGCCTGCGGAAGACGAGGAGAACAGCCCACATCTCGAGCCTGAGGCCGAGCGAGCAGCAACCCCGGAGCTCCATAGCGAGTCCACAGCAGCAGAGGGAGAAGAGGAGATGCCAGCGCCAACTAAGAAGAAAGCGGCCAAAGGCAAAGGCAAAGGGAAAGTGAAGCCCAAGGGCAAATCAAAGGGAAAAGCGAAATGAACAACCAAGGGAACTTGTGTTGCTAAACCTAAAGCCTGTCGAGGCAAGGCATCATCAACTCACCCCGACGCCTGAAACCTGATGCTCCTTTATGGCAAAACCCAGCAAGCATTCAATACCACCAGACTCGCCACAGAAGCGAGTCTACCTCCCAAGTCAATCATGACTGTTCGCTGATTGGTCGATTGATATCCCTGTACGATTACCTAAGTACTTTCCAACTAACTATCCACGATGCACAACAAACAAGGCTGGGTGAAATGATGGGCAAAGTATACCATATGTTTTCAACACCGGCCCCAGAAAAATCAATATGTACACTAGTAGTGAAACAACAAAATAAGAGAGCTTCTCCACGGGGAGGAAGGGGAGAGATAGATACAAATCGTACTCGGATGATGAATGGTTCTTGCTGTCCTGCTCTTGCTGGTCCCTTAGATCCTAATATAGTATCTCATGACATTACAGGGGCCCTGGGCTTCCCATGTTGCACCTGTTCTTGCTTTCTATCGCTTTGTTAGAAGCACTTCGTACTCATACACTCTCCAATCCATTAGCCTATATGAGGGCATCTAACCAGCTTCTATAGCTGCCATTCAAATCCCATAATTCTTTTATCCTCAAGCCAAAGTGGGGTATGACGCTTTCTAAAAATCACCTCCAGATATAAAAGAAAAATTTCCAAGATCTCTTATGATAAAGCTAGGCTAGAGATTCGGGGTAGTGATCCATGCGATCAAGATCCGAGCCAAAAATCGAGTCAGTGGCTCAAAATTCCCGGCTACCGCCAATATCGATAACATCGAATACACCAGTCTCGTCGATGCCGTGGTGTTTAAGTGCTTTCTTCAGCAGCCTGGGTGGTTCGAGGACGTCCTCTTCCGTCAATACCCAGGTGCCCCAATGCATTCCTAGTGCCTGCTTGCACTTGGTATCTCTGAAGATCTCCACTGCATCCCGTGGATCTGCGTGCATCGGGCTCATGATCCACCGTGGCATGTATGCGCCAATGGGAATTAAACCAAGGTCGAAAGGTCCGCGAAGACGGCCGATATCTGCGAATGCAGGACAGTGTGGTAGGGATGAATACTCTTCCGCCCAGTCGTCTTTGCCATCAGACTCCTTAGGCACTGAGCGATATCCGGTGTCACCGCCAAACCAAACAGACTTGCCTCCAGAAGAAACGCTCCAAGAGGCCCAGAGAGTTGCGGCACGATCATGGATACTGCGGGATGAGGTATGCTGGCACGGCAAGCAGGAGATGCGCGCAGTGATATCCGCGGATGACTTCTTGGGGTCGTCAGTGGAGGTAACACTGATCTGGTCAGATGTTGCAGAATCCTTCTTCTCAGCCGATTGGGAGGGTTTCAGGTTGAAATCAACCTCCTCCCACCAGTCAAGTTCTGTGCATCTTTCAATACCGCATGCAGTAAACCACTTCTTGTTACCAAGAGGGACGAAAAACTGGCATTCGGGGTGGCGCTGGGAGATGTCCATGATAGTGGGGTGCGAGAGATGATCGTAATGATTGTGAGAGATGACGACGGCATCAATGGTTGGAATATCAGCAATCTGGCAGGGCATCTCGGTATATCTCTTGGGACCAAGCCAGGAAAATGGCGAGCATCTCGCAGTGAAGACGGGGTCAAATAGAACGCGAAGACCAGAAGGAAATTCGACAAGGTAGCATGCATGACCGAGCCATGTTGCCCTCAACGATGTGTTTCCGATTCTTGAGGGAAGAAATTCTGGTTGTTGGACTGGAACCGTGGGAGGAGTGGTATTGGGGATGTTGGCAGTGCCGTTGAATCTTCTGGCAATCATGCCGCCAAGAATGCGGTATACAGAGTGAGTGACCCATGATGGCCAGGGGTTCTCAAAGCCATGACCACTCTTCGCGTGCCAGGCTTTTGCCTTCGTGATCTCATCGTCAGGCTTCCCGCTTGCAACAGATGGCACCGCAACCGTTGCTGCATAAAGCAAGGCAGAGGCCGAGGAGGAGGCCATTGTTCGGAAGGGTACGTGTGAAGATGTCGCAGATGACGAATAGGAAGTAGCTCGTTTGTTAAAGAAGTTGCGGAAAAAGGACCGCATGGGAAGCAGGAGGTGGGAGAAGGGAGAAAAGAGCGGGGTGGTGACAAAGAAGGAAGATGTGGTTATATGCGACGATCAATTAGCAGGGTTCAAGAGGAACGCCTTATTCCTGGAGCCTGGAAGCGACAAGATGCGGTGCGGGTTACAAGGTCAAGGCTTACGACTACGAGTAGTCTATAACGCGATCTCTGCCCAAGTCGAGCAAATGGTGTGCAGGAAGAGATGATGATGGCCTTAGAGATGCAAGCTGACGGGTGGGCGTTTGTTAAGTCCGTAAGCAGCATTGAGCTGGACCGAAGCAGTGATTGCGAATTTGGTCTGACTGCGGCGGAAAGTTAGTCCGTGAAGTCCAATGCGGGAAAACGGGGCAGGGGTTCTCACGTGATCTCGCAATAATTCACTTGTCAGACAAGAGATTAAATACTTTTCCATCTCGGATTCGGCCCATCGTCTTCCCGCCGCGATTGTTGCAGTATCCTGCTACCAAGCTGCACGTATTCATGCTCCTGCAAAGCAAAGCCTCAAGGTAATGCAGGGCGATAATGGACGGGTCCCTGTCGCATCCAACGCTGCCTCATCTCCTAGCGCCCCAGTCGTAAATGACGTTGCGCAGCAAAAGATTGATCTTGCTCGTCAGTTTACAGGCGCAACCAACAATGCAGATGGCGGTCTTATTGCCCAGCTGACGGGCAATCCCTTCTTCACAGCGGTTTGAATTCCTGACAGCCTTGCGATCATGGTCTATTTCTGACAAGTGAAGGGTTTTGGACTTGCTGGACTGGGCGCTCTTGCAGCCTTTGGCCAACGAGGCCTTCGACATGGAGCTGCCCTCCTCCGACGCCGGCTCCTCGTTGATGTTGAGATTAGCGTACGCGACGACTCATATCCTTGGTTCTTGTATTGGATGACCCTTCACGAACGTGGGAAATTGCTGGGGACCGCTACACAACAGTTGGCTCAAGCAAAGACAAGCAGATTCGAATCCATCCTTCAACGCCTCACTCCCGGCATGCGCCACCTGGCTATTGAGACTGAAAAAAGGGAATTACCCAATGGCGCCATTCACACCAACTTTGTCCTTATACCAGGACCTGGGAGACACGTTATCCGATATAGGAACGCCTGGATCTGGGTAAATCGCCAGCGGGAATCTAAACAATTTTCCATGGACGGGAAACCTTGGGAAACAGTCACCCTAACCACACTCTATTCGCAGCGCCATGTCTTTGAGTCCTTATTCAAGGAGGCTCATGACATTGCCACCCAGTCAGTCGAAGGGAAGACCGTCATCTACACAGCCTGGGGTACGAAATGGGACAAATTCGGTAATCCTAGAAGCAAACGCCCACTCGAGTCTGTCATTCTAGACAAAGGTGTCAAAGAAAGAATAGTGGACGATGTGCAGGACTTTTTGTCCTCCTCAAAATGGTACTACGAGCGAGGTATCCCCTATCGACGAGGGTACCTTCTATTCGGTCCACCAGGAACGGGCAAATCCTCATTTATCCAAGCATTGGCGGGCCACCTCAATTATGACATTGCCATGCTTAATTTGAGTGAACGTGGTCTCACTGATGATCGCCTGAATCATCTGCTTACAGTGATCCCCCAACGAACCTTAGTTCTTCTAGAGGATGTTGATGCCGCTTTCTCCAATCGACGCCAAGTTGAAGCGGATGGGTACCAGGGTGCCAATGTCACTTTCTCCGGCTTACTTAACGCTCTAGATGGTGTTGGCAGCGCAGAGGAGCGTGTTATTTTCCTGACCACAAACCACGTTGACCGGCTGGATGAGGCTTTGGTTCGGCCTGGTAGAGTGGACATGACCGTTCGCCTTGCTGAAGCCACCACATATCAAATCGAGCAACTCTGGGAACGTTTCTACGGAGAGCTCGACATAGGTCTGAGCCTCAAGGGGGAATTCTTTTCGAGACTCCGCAAGCTTGGAGTTCTAGGGCCTTCGCCACACGTCACGAATGCCAATGTTAGTCGGACGAGTATGGCTGCCCTCCAAGGACTCTTTTTGTATAACAAAGGAAATCCACGTGGTGCAATTGATATGGCATGGCAGCTGGCGCCAGGAGAGATCCCTAGCGCGATAGCCCACTCGCAATCTGGTGAGTCCAGTTGAAGAGGATGGACAACATGTAACAATATGCGTGTAGGACAAAAACTTCTCATTGTCTATGATACCACTTAACAATTACTCATATTAAGGGGATATATACAATCCATTCGTACAGTTCTCTTCTCAACCATATAAATATTGAGTACACATGAGGTGCACCAAAGCCGAGGGGAGTTCTATAAATCTTCAGACTCCAACACCTTTTCTTTCCTCCTCTGCATCGTCTCCTAGAAACCCTTCCTCCCCAGCCAGCTAACAATCTTCTCACCGTACTCTTTCGGATGACTCAACATGACCCAATGAGCGCCGCCCATGACCTCCGTTTCTACATCCCCCCCGAGCAACCCAGCGATCTTCAACAGCTCGTGATCCTCTCCTTTGCAGCAAACCTCGTCCTCCGCCCTCAACAACAGGTACGGCACTTTCAAAACCAGATTTTGCGTCGCCTCCTTGTTCGCCTCATCCTGAAACCCGTTCGCTAAGGCACGATACCACATCAAACTGGCCTTCAATCGCAGTCCGTCGTCAGCCAAAACCTTCGCGATCCATTCCCTCTTCGCCTCCTCGTTCGCATACGGCAGGACGGGCTTCCTGCGATCGTTGACGAGCGCATCGCGGAACCCGTTCTCCTTGCAGAACGTCTCGAGCCAGGTCTCGCTGCTGCCGTGCAAGATCGTCCACAGCGTGTCGATGTGGTCGGCCATGAGCTTCGGTGCCTCATCAGACGCGAACAGGTGCCAGTACCAGAAGATGCCATAGCCGTAAGCCTTTTGAGTCAGGCCAATCATTGCGTCGACTGAGAATGGCTCGTCGCTGGGTGGGAAGTAGTTGGTGTTCGTCAGTGCCATGGCTAGGACCCTCGATGGGTGGTAGTTGTAAATGCGAGATGCGAAACCAGCGCCCTGGTACCATGGATGGCCGTCAGCCTTTGGCCAGATATTGATCTCCCTTCCCTAATCCATGGGAAAGAAACATCACGATGCCCTCACCGCCGAATGACCTAACAAGACTTGGACACTTACCCAATCATGCGCCCACAGCACTACCTTAGCAACGCCCTCCTTCTCCAAGATCTCCAAGATATCACCAGCTATCCTCCGGAAGTCATACTCGCTCTCGTCCAGCGGCTTCGAGCTCTCACCGCTGCCGAGCAGATCTGGCGCGACCACGCCGTACCCTTCTGGCAGGATGCTCTCGCGGATCACCTGGCTCCAGTACGAGGCATCGTCCGGCCAGCCGTGCACCATAAGGATGGTCGGTTTGGGCTGCGGAGATGAAGGGTCAGGGGCATGTGTGTAGTATGTGTACGTGTGTCCACGGGTCACGATCAGGGTCTTCTTCGTGAGGAAGTCTTCCATCTTGTCGGCTTAGTTGTAGATCGACGCTCGTGTTAGATTGCGAATGAGAAGGGATAGTAAGTTCATTCGCAAAAGCAGCGGATTGGCTTGTCCTTATATAAGTACATGGCGTAGGTTACGGATTATTCTGCCTCCCTGCAACAGCAAGCATCGGCCTGGCATCACCGCTCTCGACTGCACGTACAGGGCTCCAATAATGCTTGGAATTGAGAGACCACAATTCTACCCCAGGGACCGATAATCAACACAAGCCCTGATGATTGGTTGCCATAGTGCCCACAGTAAGGTCATCCGCTTTAGTTGACTCACCTCCAGTCTGTTCTGCCGTTCTACCACAATTCACCATTCCATCAACCGACCGATTCCGACGTATTCGGGGGCCAAGTTAAATTCGCCACCGTTGATTGTCAGTCGGGATGTGACAAAGACTCCTTGTTTGAGACGTGTGAGCAGCTTAGGTCCTCAAATTCCTGTTCTGTGAGATCTAGTCACTGGCTCGCTAGTGGGTGGCCAGAATGCATGCTTGAATTTCCGAGGTTTTATCAATGACGGCGGGCAGCCTGGAGAGCCCCCCTGGCCCTGATTTAGTTATGAAAGTGGAGTTATTATTAATAATATTAATATAATGCAGGTTTGTTGTCTTAGGAAATATTGCCAAGAACGGGAATGGTGGCAAGGTTGGGTTCAATGCCCTGGCCAGGGTTCCGCTGGGTGTGATATCCAGCAGGAGAGAATGTGGAGAGAATGTGGAAGACAATATTGTATGGGATAGATATGTTTGTAAATATGTGTATCCTTGGTTTATAGGTCTAGTAAGGGTGAGAAATGGCCTAGGATAGGAGTAAGGACAACTCTAAGATCACTACCTCGGTGGCTAAATAGAGTGCGGATCGTGCATCTGGGCCGGCTATGTGAGATGTGTTTCATAGCCTCCGGATCTTGCTCTCTATCATGAGGGCAAGCAACCCAGTCCTTACTAGGGGTCGGCCAGAGCTGGTTGAACCTCGTTCTATGTCCAAGACGCCTTGACTATTGGTATTTCTCAGAACCTCGTTCATAAAATTAACCTCCCTACGACGGAGAGGATAAGGTAAAGAGCGTGACAAGGCTGGGTTATCTGCCTATAGCTGGCTGCTCCTGGCAAGCTATGCTAGGTAATTACCTACGTACGGACCTACTATACTTTGTCCCATTCACCGCGACAAGCCATCGCTCTTTTAGGACACTCTATCTCCCAGATCAGACCAAATCGTAGTCGATTTAAAATCTGATGTTCCCATGACCCTGAATTCGTGACGAAACTCGATTCCTGCTAATATCAGGCGTGAGCCGTGTTCAGCGTACCTGTCACAGCAGTTGGTGGTTGGCATTTTCAAGCGCCTGGGTATTTTCTCTTGGTGAGACAAAGGGGACAATAAAAATTGTGGCAGTGTTGGCAAATACAATGCATTATTTGCTTTGTATGTCACTGTATAACCCTTTGTTTGCCTATAGATAGGCGCAGCGTGATGCTATAATGGTAAATTGCAATTTCACAGAGGTGAGAATATAACCATGGCTATGCCACAACACCTGGATCAGTCCGGAGAAATGATTAATAGACCTACCATAGAAGGACTAACATTGAGGCCGGCGACTCAACACATACCGACGCAAAAGCATGTCTGCATTCAGATCATCAAAACCGCTTCCGATTAGCGACGTTGAGGAATGTACCCCCCTGCCAACTATTGGAAACAACCAGCCTGCTGGAATAGTGAAACCTTCTGCCGCTGTCCTTCGGATGCAAACCATTGAGGAGGAGGATTCCAGCAACATAGAGCTTGATTCGTCTTCTTCATGCTCAGACTCGTCATTGACATCAGGTGTCCACAGCCAAGAGCCTAAGAAGGAAGTGCCAAGGGAGGTCCTCGAATACGTCGAAAAGATAAGAGAGGCAATTGAGGCTCAAAGTGAAAGAACATCGAGACAAAGATTTGTGGAGCTAAAACTTGAAGTCCAAACTGAGAAGAAGCAGAGTTCAACTGCTGGCAGAAAACGAGAGGGGTCTTTGAGCGTTTTAACGGAAAAGGCCAAGAATGGAATGATAAAGCTCACGGCTAGCCGGCAAAAAGTGTCCACTTTCATCTTCGTCAAGGCAAAAGCAAAAGCAGGAGGTGACAATGCGGAGGCTGAAAGGAATGGTTCAGTTTTGGTTGGAACGACCAAGATTGGGAGGGTCCAATACATTCATGAGAACAAAACGAAGCGACTGGTCTCTTGCCATGCGACCTGCGAGTCAAGCCTTGGGGGGGACGGGGAAGCATCTCCCACGAGCCCAACGGTAGGAGGTAACAGGGATGACGATACAGGCTTATTGAACAAAGAAGGGACCCCATGGATGGGTAGAGGCGTCAAATATGACTTACTAACAGGGGGGAGGCTTGAGGACTCGACGCCCAAAGAACGACTTCGACAACTTGTCATCCAGGCTCGCCGTGCGGCAGTGAATGGCATTGAGACCGTCAAGGAGCAAGCATCCAAGGCTGCAAAGCAACGGCAAAGAAAATCTGGCCCGTGGTCAAAGATTGATTGATCGCTCGAACAGATGAACGGGTCGTATTTTCCCAAGGAGTTTGCGAAGGCATGGCAACACATGAGGCGATGGGTTCGAAGAAGGAGGTTGCTCTTAGGGCATATGTATGTAGCACCGACGGGTAAGATAAGTTTGCGGTAGATATCCGGTTAATGTCCAGCTAACTTAGGCAGCATCTTGCCTCTTATTATTACCAGTACTCCGTAGTGTCTTTGACCACTGATGACTGGCACCCAGGGACTGCTAATCCTTGCAAGTCACGCGCGAGGTTCTCGATAAATGACAGTTGTCAATCCTCAGTGATCCGTTAGGTAGTGTTAGGCAAACAATGACTTGGATTCAGCTGTGACCAACCAACCCTATTCTTGATCGATGCAAAGTACTTTTACCATGATCCCTTTAACCAGGCAATTGTGGTCATAACAATATTGATGGCATTGTAGCGCTGGCTTTCCTATCGACATCATCGCTCGACATGATTTGTTTGGGGGCTGACATTTGGCTGTCAATTCTCTTGATGAGGAACTCAATTCAACTCAGCTCCACGAAATGGTCAAACTTAGAACTTAAGTCGAAAGGTCGAACCGAACGTTATTTGCAGGAGGGTCCAGGGACCACACCCACCTCTGTGGATGAGATTGGCACCTGTCTCGGTGTGGAAAGACCTTGGCAAGTGTGCTGCTCTTAGCTGTATCTTAGGATCCCACCAACCTCGTCGCTTTTTTCTCCCAATTGCTTCCATGTTGAGAGCTTGTGCCCTGCTTGATGACGATTGCCAGGCGGTGCATCGGATCTCGTACTCAGTGGCTATGACTTGAGAATAGTAAACATACCTCGAGTACTGGCGGATGTCGTTGCTCGTCTCAAGCTCGATTCAATATCTGACACCATCGAATGGACAACATAAGACTCAATTTCGATATGGCTGCCACCATTGACCTGCCTTAGGTTGTGCTGAGTATGCTGCGTGATGGATACCGATAAGACGAAAAAGTCTGACGGTATCCTCTTCGTTTTCATCAATAGCAGTCAGGCTCATCCGAAAAAAACGCGCGATAACAGCTTCACGATCTCTTCTCATGTTTCCAAGACTCATCGTGCTCGCATGAAGCAGGAAAAGTCGCAAAGATTGCGAGAGTCAACAACCAAGACCCTTGCCCAGAGGCCCATCTGTCCTGCGGCATCGCCTTTGAACGGGAGAGCTGCCTATCAAGAGGCTGTAGACTTACCCTCGAAGATTGTTCGAGTACAAACGCGGGGATGGGAATCATCGCATTTTATATTAGACCCTTCCACCACCTCTCCTAGGGTGGATAGCAAGACGGTATCGCTGGGGACAGCGAGGAGTCAGCACCCTTTGCCCTTTCAAGACGGTCAAGAAACTGCTAACCAACAAGATCTGTGCTCAAAGCATTCCCTTGCCGTGCGTCCATCTAAGCCCCAGCTAGTCCTCTGGAAGGGGAACTCAGATCCATTTAGCACTACTGCAATCCCCTTGAACGCTTATAACAACGAGCTTTTACGCCAGGCACAAAAGTTCTTCATATTTACGGCTTGGCCAGATAGCGCCGATGCTGTCTTTAGGACACCAATCTCCGACACTAGAAACTCACATATCAAGCTCGATTCCGCTATTCAGGATGAAGGCCAACTGCACGCAATCCTCGCATCTGGACATCGGGTCGAATCCAAGCTGATCACCGCTTCGGCAGCATGGAGACGAGCACAGGAGTCGGCGCATAAATCTCGTGCTGTCGCTGCTTTGCGACAGCAACTCATCTCTGGGGAGGCATCATCAAGTACCATATCCTTGATTCGGCTCTTGATATCGTTGGAGTTCGATGATGACGATCATTCTATTGCATTGGTACATCTGCGTGGCCTCCTAGCCATGGCGTTATCGAACCCTGCAATTCTACTCGAGGCTGAAGGCCTCCTGTTGGTCAGTGATGTTTGGATTGCGATGTCTCTAGCAAAGATGCCTGAGATCTCACCGACGCGGTATGATCCTGGGCCTCGCCATTTTCATCCTTTCAATGCCGCAATCTCACTTGAGATTGAAACCAAATCTTCCACCTCTCCAACACCAATCGACATCAAACGTGATGGTGAATCACAGTATGGTCTTGACTCAAACACGATCTATCTCTTAAACTCCGCCGTTGAGATTGTCCAGACAAAAGAGGTGATTAGCATCCTGAAAGACCCTGACCTGCAACGACAGGTGGTCAAGTGGATGCATCGAAGAGCAACCGCTGTATCAGGGTATCTCACTATAGGACACCTTGATGCTATCGAGGCAACACGCAATCCGAAGCTCACAGTCCCAGCCTTTGTCCGGTACAATATCAATGCAGCATCTTGCTTGACTGGAATTTTGTTCATGAACCTGGAATTTTGCGAGTCCCCAAGCAACTACAATTTCAGCAACTTCTTCCTGGCTATTGAACCAGCACTCCGAAGCGTCTCCGATCATCTCATCAATGCAGAATCGATATCTGATCGCCATTTATGTTTGTGGCTTTTGTTCATGTGTGCGCTCGGCAATGATGTCTATTCTGCGAGAGGAGATATCCCCTATTCAGATTGGCCTGCATATACTTTCCGCCAGTTCCGGAAACAACTACTGCTCCATAGCCAGGAAGATGTCAAGAAAGTGCTCCACACATTTCTGTATCATGACGCGGTCGACGAGTTTCTTGTCCGGTTGCTTTCTCCCGTGGGAGATGCCCCCTCACGGTGTATCATTTCGTGGGCAAGATGGTGCTGTTCCTCTTACGCTTAGGGGGTGGCCACAGGTTCGTGTGCTCTAAGTCTTTTCATAAATTGCAGCTCCTCGCCTCAGTAGCGAAGATTGTCTTTTCCGGTGGCCCAGCAGCTAGAACTTACTATCGTTGAAACTCATCTTCGAATGGAATAAGGACAGAGAAGATTCTTTTAAAATCACAGATATTTTGGGCGGGTCGAGTCTCCATTTAGCGTATTTGCTGAGTGAGTGGCCTCAGTGAAACCCACATAGCTCAGTTGATTATTCAACGCGTTGGCACCATGGAGTATTTAACGAAACGAATAATCTATACCTAAGTAGTACGGATGAACATTTGCCCCGGGATTTCTAACGCACAACGAGATTACTTGATATATGATTAATAACATAACTTTCCCCGCATTCGCCCAGATATTTACAACAGATAATCGAATGTGGGGGTACACCGGGCCTCATGCCGAGTTCCTTGCTCGACTCAATGAAGTCCCAGAACAAGAGGAGACCTTCCTCCGCATATGGTGGGTTGAGGCCGCTCCCGGAATGGGGCACCATTGTCACAACGTGCGGTGGGCTGTGGCAGGGCTTTCCTACGGATGTCGCAGCCCCACGATTCATTATGTCCATTCTCCCAATCCATCATAGCCCATCCAAGCGGGAGCCAGTGGGAGGATGGATGATTTGGGGGGTTCTTGTAATTGCCGAGCCCATGGATCTTTCGCCTGTACTCTTAAACCCTCCAAGCCGGGGTCGAGTGTCTGGCCTAGATATTTGAACCTTGATATAGTCTGCTTTGGCCGCTTTTGTGATTTCCGTCGTGGCCTGATTGTCATCCTTCCCAAAGGCACCGGTTTTACTGTAGCAGCGATGGGTGTAATGGTGCATCTCCAACATGCGGCACCTAGTGCTAGCCATGTTGCAGTTGGCGCTTTGATCTTAGGCGTCATCGTGGTTCTCGCTGACTACGTTCGAATGCTGTATCTTCGAAGTAAAATGGTACCTCGGATTTGAGCTCACTATTGATTCGGAGCCTCTACTAACGTTCCCTAGCCACCTGGTCCGTTCCCTTGGCCTATCATCGGCAACACATTTCAACTTCCAGACACAAAGCCGTGGATATATTTTGAAGAACTTGCAAAGCAGCTGAAAACTCCGGTGATCACGTACTGGATAGGCCGCAACCCCACCGTCTGGATTTGTGATGCTTGGGCGGCTTCAGAAATGCTTGACAAGCGTGCCGCAATCTATTCCTCCCGACCAAGAATGGTTGTCTTCGGCGAACTCAGCATGGGCCAGTCCAATATCGTGTCCATGTTCTACGGCGACAGGTGGCGAGTTCACCGAAAACTTACGCACATGGGTGTTGGTCTGCAACTGGTCAGGAGTTACAGTGGTTTCCAGAACAATGAGAGCAAGGTGGTCGCGTTGGAAATCCTCAAGGACCCGAAAGATTATGTTATGGCGTATGAACGCTATGCAGCTTCAGTGGTCAGTATAATCGGTTTCAATCGCCGCATCAGCTCAAAGGAAGATCCAATCATTACCGAAGTCATCGCCGTCATGCAGAAGGCTGCAGAGTTGAACGTACCTGGGAAAACCTTCCCAATGCTGCTAGAGACATTCCCTTGTAAGATTAAATCCCACTTCTGTTGTACCAGCTAACGGCTGATACAAAGTCCTTGCACGATTTCCCACTTGGATGGCGCCATGGAAGCACGGCCTTGGAGGCGGAAAAGGCCGTGGGCGATCATTTTATTACGCACTCGCCGAAGAGGCAGTCAGAAAGAACGGAGGTGAGACCTGCTATGCGAAGAAGGTTTTCGACGAGGCTCCGAAGTATGGATTGACCAACCTGGAAATTGCTTCTTTGAATGGTAATCTGTTTGGTGCTGGAAGCGACACATCAAGTTCAACCTTGTGCACCTTTACACTGGCTTGTGTTGCATTCCCCGACGCTCTTCCAAAGGCTTGGGAGGAGCTCGACCGAGTTGTGGGTCCCTATCGAAGTCCAGGTTTGGACGATGATTTACCGTATATCCGAGCCTTTGTGAAGGAGGTCTTCCGATGGCGTTCAGTTGCGATAATAGGAGGTCAACCACATGCTCCCATCCAAGATGACTATTACAAAGTATGTGAACTTTTGAAGCGGAGTCCAAATTTCTCTAATTCTGTACAGGGCTGGTACATCCCCAAGAACACCTGGGTCCAAGGTAATGTTTGGGCCATCCATCGTAGCGAAAATGAATTCCCCGAGCCCGATCGCTTCTATCCGGAGCGATTTTTCGAAGACAATCCTTTGCATCGTCCGTTTCCAAATGACAAAGGTTATATGACGTTTGGATGGGGCCGCCGTGTTTGTAGCGGCCAAGGTCTAGCGGAACAAGGTACATTTTTGACGGTGGCGAGATTGCTGTGGGCTTTCAACATTCAAAAAGCCCTGGATAAGTCTGGGAATGAGATACCAGTTGACATATTCGACTACACGTGAGTGGAAGCCCTTGAATTTTCGGTTTTCTTTGACTGACATGTTGTGAATAGGAATGGGCTTAATATGCGTCCTCAGCCTTTTGAATGTCGGTTTACCCCACGCTCTCCAGAGATCAAGGACACCATTGAAAGAGAAGGCCGCCAGGCTCTGGAAGAACTATCTCAATTTGATGGAGAAAGCCGGTATCGCTTCAGCACCTTTTATTTGAACGACGCCGTGAATTAATTAGAGAATGTCCTTGCACATGGGATTAGTCGCTCGAGTTGTATCGCGGACTAAGGCGCAGGTAGCATCTAGGAGCCAACTCCTCCAGCATTAGGACAAAGCCAAGACACCTTTAGCCTATGATCTCCAGCAGAATGAATATCTATACAAGGAAAAATGGTGTGAGAAACGGGAAAAGGTCTTTGCCGACCTCTACACTAGGACCTAAAACTCAAAATACTAGGTTACCTGTCTACTTGAAAATTGAGTCATCGCTGTTCACAGAACATCCCTGTTCCTGCAGATCACTTCTATATGGGCAATAGCTCTTGAGATGTCGATATCTTCGCCGTTAATGAGTGTCTGAAGAGATTTCCTCAAGGCCTTTCTGGCGCGACTCCACGGTATCAAGGTATCGAGACGGAACCGAGGCCAACCTAACCCAGTTTCTACGAGTGCGTGTTCCAAGGCTCGATCAATAGTCTCTTTATCTAGTCTTCCAGCACGGGCGAGCAGACGTGTTGCTTCAACCAACGAACGCTTGAAGTCCAACAGAGTCATGTCGTCTGGGGGGCGGATGATGGTGACAGTGAGGTCAAGCAATATCAAAGCTTCTACTGACATGATTAATGGTGAGCGACCTGTCAACAGTGGAACTGAATCAGATTGGTTCAAGTAATTTGGATCTGCAGACTTTTGCAGTAAACATTCGATCATCCTGCGATCGGGTGAGGCATAACGGCCTGAGGGAGATACAAGAGTGTCCATCAATAGAGGCCATTTACCAATGAGACACGGGGCTTCGGCCTTGACTCGAACGTACTGAATAATTCCATGGCCTACTGCCATAGAGAGAAATCCACGATTAAAATTGCCAAGCTCGGCCTGTCTCTCCAGATCGGCAACAGCGCCGACGCCAGATGGCCACAGACACGATTTTGGTAGAGGGTTGTCTCTGTTCATTTTCTCCCGTAGTTTCGCTGCCAAGGCCAGAAAGATGGTGGGTCCAACTTTGTCCAATTCATCTAGGAGAAGGATCATCTGAGGTATGCTATCAGGAAAAACACTCTTAGCGAGCTTGAAGCATGCGTTGAAGTTGAAGTCCCACAGAGCCAATGGGAAGAATTTACCAAGATCCACACTCTTGATGTAAGCGATATGGCCGGCCAGCAGTCTGAGATGAGGGTCAAAGGGAGATCGTGCCTGGGACCGTAGAATTGCCTGGGCCTTTTCACTTTCTATATAATCTTTCACTGTTCTGTGTAGGTATTGAACAGTGTATCGGGAGTGGATCAAAGGGTCGTCGTGTTTGAATCCTCCAGCTGTGGATAGGGGGCCTTTGGCTTCAAGTAGGCCCTTGGATCGACTATTGATGCGCCGACGCATTGTGTCCATGCGCAATATAGCCTCTTCGTCCGACAGAGGACTGCACGGTTGACGCAGAGCAAAGTCAGGGTCATCTTCGTCGACGAACGATGCGAGCACTAGGTTCATTGGGTAAGAACTGGTTCTGACCAAATCGAAGAGCTGCGCCGCATGGTCGAGGTAGAACGGGTCCAGGCTCAATAGCATCTTTTCGTAGAGTTTCGAGAGGTCTGGCGGCAGCTGGTCCAATCTCTTCATGAAGTCCGAGACTCTATCCCCAGAGCCCATCCCAGCAATTAGAGACGAGACGACTAACTTAACCCAAAGAAACACACCGGCGGCCTTTACAACAATGTCATCGATCAGCTGGTCTGCAAACGCCTCCTCCCTGAGTCGAAGCTGTGCAAACATCGGTTCACCATTGAATCTTGCTGTAACAAAGCTCTTAATGTCATCATAAGTCAAATCTTCAAGCATGAGACTTGGTCTGTGCTGGAAAGCGTCTTGGAACTCTATCCAGGGTCGACTAGCGACACAGATCTTAACGTTTGAGCAGTCAACGATGTCTTTGAAAAGCGCAATGAGCTCTTCAGGCTTGCCTTCGAATTCATCCAATCCGTCCACGAAAAGTACGAGGCTTGAATTGATTTGGAACATGCTTTTAGCCACCCGGCACACCGTATCGTAGAGTTCTTGATCTTCCCAGGCGAAGGGATACTCCCCAAACAAGCTGAGGCATTCCCATCGGTCTGAAGATGCCAATGGTGCAACTTCGGGGCACTGCTCAATGATCTGGTGTAGAATTGATATTAACAAGCCTCTCTGTGTCATCTGCATCTGAATTCCAGAGTTCCAGAAGTAGAACGATGCAATCACAAGCCGCTGGTCGCCGCTCCATGTTGTCAAGAATTTCCGACATTGAGGAGCCCGATTGGGATCTTCAGCAGACTCGTCCGGATGGCAAATAAACTTCATCAAAGTCGATTTGCCTGAGCCTGCCTTTCCAGTGATCCAATATAACTTCTCGCCTGACTCAAGCCAGCCTTGGAAGCTAGCCCATTTGTCGCTATCGCTGTCTTTAAACAGCCACTGGAAAGTCTTTTCATGCGCTTTTGAAATTCTTTCTTCTCTGTCATTCATTCCACTGTAGTGGAGGCTTGCAAGCAACATGCTGAGAGATCGCTTAGCAGCCTCGTCTGGAACAGTCGTACCCATACCGTCGGTGGGTATTTCCGATTGGCTAACTGGGGCGCTACGTATGGCGGAGGTGATCTGCTTTCTGAGGTGATCTCTTGCTTTCTCTTGCTCTCGTTTATTTAGCTTCCAGGTTATGTAGTTTAAGATAGAGGTCCCCAGAGGATCCGAAGTATTGATGCCCTGATTCATGGCACCCTTCTCGGCTCGAGTACTCTCTTGCATCTTCTGAAGCCCTTCAAGAATATCGTTCTGTTGGATTAAGGATTGACTGGCATAATGTCTAAGCCTGGAAATCAGTGGAAGCCGATGAAAGATAGACTCAGCAGAGCACCAACCGGATGGAAACAAGTAAGCTCAGGGTCAATTGAGACCTAAAGTCGTTGAGTGTTGCTTGCAGGCTACGTATATCATCTCGTCCCCATGTTAACATAAACGCTGCGGCGATGGCATTCCGCTTTCGAGCTGCATCCCCAAAGTAAAGCTTATTGAGCGAATTCACCAACTTTTCGACAAATATTGCGCACTCCTTTGACAAGTTGAGGATCCCTTGATTACTCGGGCTTGCCAAGTCAGTGAAGCCTGGTGCTGTACGAATATCTTGCAACACATCACTAAGATTGTTGCTGATGGTATTCAGAGCCGTCAGTTCACCCAGAACCTCAGGGACGCGATGATCGATGTTGTGGATTTTCCAGGCCGTTGAAGCGAACTTCGCTCCAAATTCAAGGACCTGAAGGATGTTAGAGGCCAGGCTCAACGCCGCGATTGCTTCAGCCATGAGGAATGAGTGAAATTTGGATTGTACGTAAGAAGGGAGAGAGATGAAGCCATCAGGCTGCAGATATAACGTTGAGGATCTTGCCGCCTGACCTTTGCGGCTGAGCTTTGCAGCAGTGGCTTGTTGGATCTGAGGACTTCATGCACGATGAGGCTGAGCCGATGATATGCCGAGTCACCTCCATCTAATACCCGACAAGCCTCTATCCCAAGGTTTTATTGATAATGAATTGATCAGTCTACTCCATAGGCCCTAATTAAGTGGTAGGTAGATGCTGTATACACTCTTCTCATATAAATGCCGTAACTTCCGGCCGTGCGCTCGACGAATCGATAACGGATCAGGCAGGCATTATTGTACCTGCTCTTGTGAATTTGAATTGAATTGTTATCATTCATTCATTCATTGTCTCTGGTTCTTCTTTCCTAGGAGGCACATATCATATCCAAAGGCTCCAGGATTGAATCTTGCCCCGGCATCTTTCTCTTCTTCCTCCACCTCCCCATGTTTAGCTGTTGGAAGATTTACAGGAAGCCCCCGTGAAACCCAAATCGTGATGAAGATATTATGTACACTTCGAGGAGAACGAAGAAAGAGAAAGCCAATGTTCCACCCATACACATTTGACAATTGCCATTGCCGTAAGATGTCGGTCGGCTCTCGCAAGGGGGGTTAAATTCCGCCCGAGCAGCGACTTCAACATTCTTTCATTCGTTATATCAGTTAAAATATGGTTCCCGCTAGTAGAAAGACAGAGGCACACCTCATCTTTTCATTTCTTCACACCTTCTCACTCGCATCACTGATCTCACTGACATTATCATCATCTGGAGCTTGGCCGGGTTGAATGCCAGCATAGGCATCAAAGACGACGCTCGACAAACGACGGGCACGACCGCCACCGGCTTTCTTCGCACGACGACGGAAGAAGAAGCGCTTGCCCCATTTCCAGGACTCGATGCCACCGAAGAACAGCAGCGCCTGGATGATGACGATAGCCCACTCCCAAGAAATGCCGGTATGTTTGAAGACGTCGTGATTGATTACGGGGCAGTAGAGGATCAGGAAGACGGATACGTATCCAAACATGACCGAGTAGAAGAGGAACTTGTTGCGCCACACGTCGTGCATCCACTGTGTGAAGTACTTCTTCGATTTGGGCTGCATACGGAAGAATGAGCGCCGGAAGTTGATCAGCTCCCACGCAAGGAAGAGTGAGAACCAAGTCATTGAGACGAATGTCGTGGCTCTGGCACGGAAAACGGTGTCGCATACATCTGAGTACGAGTCGTTACAATTTTCACCCAGGCTGCCATCGCCGAAGCCAAATGCAACTAGGGAGAAGGACGATAGACACAATGCTGCCATCCAGAGGCCGTAGAAAAGCATATCGATAATAAGCTCATTGGTAAAAATGCCACGTTTAAGGTTTTGCGGTGGTCTTTGAAGGATATCTGGAGCAGCAATCTCAAGACCGAGACCCATATCCGGAAGACCTGAGGTAACCATGATAACCCACATAATTTCGACCTAGAATAGTGAGATCTGACGTTAGTGGCGAAGAAACTTCCGAGTATACCTAGAAGTAGCAACTTACGGGAGACAAGGGGAACACAGAGAGCCCAGACTCATCTTTGAACGCTAAACCGATCAGCAGAGTACAAGCCTGTGCGATATTCTGTGCTAGTAGATGGAGGACGAATTTCTGGATGTTGTCAAAGATTCGGCGACCTTCCTCGACAGCATTAAGAATGCTGGCAAAGTTATCATCCGTCAGGATGATATCGGAAGCATCTTTGGCTACATCCGAGCCACCTTGGCCCATTGCAATACCAACATCAGCTCGCTTAAGGGATGGAGAGTCGTTCACACCATCACCAGTCATAGCCGCAAACATCTCACGTCGGTGTAGGGCGTCAATCATGCGAACCTTAGTCTGTGGTGCGCAACGGGCGATCACAAGCGGCAAAACGGGCAAGTCGTCGATTTCCTGGTCGGACAGGCGGTCAAATTGAGCAGCGGTAGTAACCATACTGTCAGAAACTTCCTTGCTAACCACGTTCAGCTTGTCAGGAACGATACCAATCTGCTTTGCAATGGCCAATGCGGTCCCGGGATGATCACCGGTGAGCATGTGAACACCAACACCAGCTCTGTGACAGCGTTTGACAGCACCTTTGGACTCTGGACGAGGGGGGTCGTAGAGACCGACGAGTCCACGGAACGTAAGATCAGACTCCACTTTTGGACGAGCATCGCTATCCGTAGGACCATCGTAGACCTTCGATGCCAGTGCCAAGACACGAAGGCCTTGCGAAGCAAGGCTCTCCATATTTGCGAGAATTTGCTCCTCAATGTCCGAGGTAAGCTCGGTGGGTTCATTGGTGCCCTCGAGATCAATATTTTTGCAAGACTCAATCACACGTTCGACAGCACCTTTGCTAAAGGCCAGCTTGTGATCTGAACCCTTTTGCTGGAAGATGACAGACATTTTCTTTACATCGCTGGAGAACGGGTATTCCATGAGAAGAGTCCATTCTGCGTTATCGCCTTCAGTCAATTTCTTCCTGTTCCAGTCAAAACGAGATGCAAAGACTTGGATCGCGATTTCAGTTGGATCTCCACGAGCAGTCCAGCCTTCGCCGTCGGTGGCTTTGTAAACGGTTGCCAAGTTTGCAAGGGAGGCTACTTTCATAAACTCTTCGAGTGGGAGGTTATCCTGCATGAGCTCCTCGTATGTCTTCTTGTCATCCTCATCCGGTGCAACATCCATATCACTAGAAGAGTCATCACTGCTGGGAGGCGCTCTACTGTGATAGAGTGCAGCAGATGTGGGGTCGAAAGGATCGTTGCTCTCCCCGACAGAGTAAGTGCCTTTGGCTGGAATCCAGGCTTTCTTGACCACCATTCGTCCTTGAGTTAGCGTGCCAGTTTTATCGGAGCAAATATCGGTGACAGCACCCAAAGCTTCGAGAGCGTTCAACTTTCGAACAATGACATTGCGTTCGACCATACGTTTGGTGCCAGCTGCCATTGTAATTGTCAAGACAACAATGAGAGAAGCAGGAATCATGGAGAGACCTGTGGCCACGGCATAGATAATGACTTCTTGATTGTTGGAGAAGTTGTTCGCGGCGAGAACAATAATTGCAAATACGACGGCAATACCGAAAAGTCCAATTGCAAGTTGAGAAAGCTTTCGTTGGAGTGGTGTACCGACATTGACACCAAGGAATGCACCAATAAAGTCGCCGGCGGTAAGTCCCCAGGCTTGTGCCTGTCGATGGGGTTTGACTTTGCCTTCAGGTGTACGCTTGGGTTCTCGGACCTTGGAGTTTGACTTTCGAAGCTCGGCCGCGATGCTGCCAATTTCTGTGAACATTCCTGAAAGGGTTTTAGGGACTGGATTTCTGAAATCTCTGCGACAAGCCTACCTGTTGCAAAGACAACTCCGCGAGCTCTTCCCTTTGTCACGTTGCTTGATGAGTAGGCAACGTTCAGACGATCACCCGGCCCAGTCTCGGGCTCAAACACCGCATCGGCATCTTTTTGGACAGGGAGTGATTCTCCCGTGAGCAATGCTTCATCGGTTTCAAAATTCATAACTTCCATAAGCCTATGCTAGATCAGTACATGTACAATTTCATTGATTAGCAAGGTTACCTGATGTCTGCTGGTACGGTATCTGCACAATAATTAGGACAGGTTATCAGTGTATAAGTGTGTCCACTTACCGCCGGTTTTCAATTCAACCATGTCACCGGGAACAACGTGAATCGTCGGAATGACCATTGACTCTCCATGTCGAATGACGCTGGAGGTTGGAGAGGACAGGGACCGGAGTGAATCCATAGTCTTCTCTGCCGAGTATTCTTGCATAAAACCTATAACAATATTGAGAAAGATGATGCCAGCTACGACACCACCTTCAATGTAGCTGCCTATTCCGAAAGACACTCCCATAGCCAGAAGCAACACCTTTTGGAATCAATAAAGGCTCCTAACATTGAGGCTGACGTTGAAACTTACCAGCATCATAGCATTTGCAATTTGTCGTATGAGAATCTTTGTAGGATTAACCCCGGGACCATTGTCGAGCTCATTTTTCCCATATTCTCCCAATCTTTCTTCAGCCTGTTCAGGGGATAGACCATCGATGCCACTGGCGCCC
>Ga0105239_10000175_pt1 | contig 92676 bp, 82 predicted proteins | sample KBSC44metaG_FD_92761 | JGI IMG/M metagenome (GOLD analysis project Ga0105239, IMG submission 92761) | Corn rhizosphere microbial communities from Kellogg Biological Station, Michigan, USA - KBS C4-4 metaG | ecosystem: Host-associated > Plants > Roots > Rhizosphere > Soil | place: Michigan, USA... | reverse complement strand
CTCGGGTTTCTATACTCGGGTCTCGCACGCAGAAAGTCCGCTTTGTCAATGATGTGGGCTTGTATGGCCGCCGGCAGTGTTATCAACTTTCAATGGTACTTCTGGGGCTACTCCCTGACCTTTTCCCCAACCGGCAAGAGTGGATTTATCGGTGATCTGAAGCATTTTGGCTTGAAGCATGTGCTCGGAAACCCCAGCCCCGGTTCGCCTCTGGTTTCCAGCCTGCTGTACTCGTTCTACCAGGTATTTATGATGAATTTTCCCATTTTTTCCACTGAAATCCGTCTAACTTCTCTCGCAGATGCAATTCTGCGCCGTGACTGCGGCTATCGTTGCTGGAGCCGTCGCTGAGCGAGGTCGATTGTTGCCCTTCCTGGTCTGGGTTTTCCTCTGGGCAACCCTCGTCTATAACCCGATCGCTTGTTGGGCGTGGAACGTGAATGGCTGGGCTTATAAATACGGTGTCATGGATTATGCTGGAGGCGGCCCTGTCGAGATTGGATCGGGTCTCTCCGCACTGGCTTATTCAATGGTCCTCGGAAAGCGACAAGAGAAGATGATGCTCAATTTCCGCCCTCACAATGTTTCATTCATTCTCCTTGGAACCGTGTTCCTATGGTTTGGCTGGCTCGGATTCAATGGTGGTTCGTCATTTGGTGCCAACTTGAGAGCTGTAATTGCTTGCTGGAATTCCAACTTGACAGCCACTTTTGCCGCCGCTACATGGGTCCTTCTCGATTTTAGACTCGCCCGAAAATGGTCCATGGTCGGATGGTGCTCTGGTACTATCTCTGGACTGGTGGCAGCTACTCCGGCTTCAGGATATCTTGAGACTTGGGGAAGCGTTGCTCTGGGCGTTGCCACTGGAGTCATTTGCAATTTTTCCACTAAGAGTAAGTTAACTGCATCCTCTACAACTGTTCCATCGCTAACAGCTCCCCTTAGTTAAGTTCTGGATTAGAATTGATGATTCCATGGATGTGTTCGCTGAGCACGGTGTCGCCGGCATTGTTGGCTTGGTTTTCAATGCTCTCCTCGGGGTCGACTATGTTGTCGGTTTGGATGGTGTCAATACTGGCGGCTTAAACCCCGAGACCGGCACTGGAATTGGAGGGTGGCCAATCGGCAACTACCGCCAGCTATACATTCAAGTTGCGTACATTGTCGCCTGCAGCGCATATGCATTCGTTGTCAGCGCAATTCTCGCTTATATTGTCAACTTCATTCCTGGTCTTCACCTTCGCGCATCCGAAGAAGCAGAACTTTTGGGAATGGATGATGATCAACTAGGCGAATTTGCCTACGATTATGTCGAGGTTCGCCGTGATTATCTTGCTTGGACACCCACGAGCAAAGATCAAAACAGTGTTGATCCAGATATGCCTCAAGAGCACCGCCATGGCATTGAAGAGCATTCGAGGCTGATCAAGAGCAGTAACGATGCCAGCTCCAGTTCGAACACTGCTGACATTACACCCCAAGAACACTCCGTACAAGCACCAGGTGATCGCCACGCTGAAGCTGCGGAGGATAATGAGAAGACTCCGCTTCCATCGACACAATAGTGGCTCTAACCACATAAAGATTGGTGCACAGGCTACAACTCTCTCATCACACTGTGCTTGCCTTGGATTTGGAAGCCTGCGTGGGTGCTGTTGATATTTTTGATGCAGTCAAAGACGAAGCATACGAGTCTGTATCGTTCGTTGCACCTTCTGAACACCCTTTCTGTATTCACAGATCTCTGTTATTTTACTCTTGTGGAGCGTTGATATTTGAATATTGGGCTAGCGAAGACGGCATTTGAGATACACATACAATTTCCTTTATTTTTCCTCAGGCCTTTCTGCGGAGAGCCTCCAAATCAATCAAAATTTCATCTTTTCCAAGCACGTGTAACCTGAATCAAAGCGCTTATTTCCAAATGAAGGCGACTACCTAATCCCCTGTTCTTTCCAGCAATAGGAACACATGCTTCCAGCAATTAGAAGACCACAAGCTCTCGATCACGAAGGCCCAGGGCACAAAACTGGTCATTCAAACGCCATCGAGATCACAGTATTGGATAGTCTCGAGTCAGCCAAATATGGCCCAAATAAGCATCTGCAACCAGCATGAATCTGACTATCCTCGTTACCGGATTCTTGGCCGCAGCCGACGGACCCTCTAGCAAGGGGGCAGCCGAGAATGATCGCGTGATGGACTGACTACTTGCATATTGTTCATGGGGTTGTTTTCCTTTCACATGCCTTGCTGATGAGGAAGCGAAGCGAGGCAAGGGAAATACAAACAACAAGCCAAAAAAGCAAAGCCTGGTCTGGGTATGGTGGTCATACGAGCTGCGCAATTTTAATTTTCGGTGCTTGTTTGCGGACTCCGGTGTTGTTGCTTGCTTTTTGCTGCTTGGTTGCTGATTACCATATGATCGAGCCCTTATCTTTGAACTGTTGGCCTGTTTAGGCCACATACGTGACCGTTTCGCTTGGCCACGCCGGTGTATTAATTAATACTTGAAACATTTACGTGATGCAGGGCGAATTCCTGCCTTGCAACGTTGAAGTCAATCTCTACACCCCTCCCACTAAGACACCTGATTTAGGTGAGTTGGCACAGGATATTAATAGTGTACTCGCCTCGTAAGATTTCTCCCTTCCACTTCTAGCTTCCGGACAGCGCAGCGACTTCGCCAAGTCCAATTGTCCAAGAATTCTGACAGCAAAGAGCTATCTCCTTGATTTACTAATTACGAGTTTGAAGTACGGAGTACTGACTCCTAAGGCTCGTCCTGCGGATCTCTCACTTCCCATCACTTCCCTTTCCATAGTTAACCCTTGTGATTGAAATCATTGAGGATCTGCCAGTGTATCTATATGGGTGCGCGGTCGCCTGACTTGCTCTTCCGTCGCATTTTGCACACAGGTTTATCTAACCCTGGTTAATAACCATCCAGCGGTTCAGGACATCATATGAGTGTGTATTCGTGAAGCAAGCTCTTTGGCAACAAGTTCATTTTCTTAGTAACAGCTTCAAGTGGTGGCAAAATCCGGGGGAGGGGGGAGGTTTGGACATAGCGAGAGGCAAGAGGCAAGCAGCCATGGAAGTAAGGTCGGGTCTCGAATACGGCTACCTTTGCATCGTTGCATGGTGGCAAAGGATTCCGTACCAACAGCACTTTGAATGGCTTTCCCTTCTAATACTCTAGCACCCATCTGGTTTGATCCTAATTAATATTAATGAAGGAATCCCGTCCGCATCTGGCAAGCAAAGAGACGGATCTAGTTAGCGTTGCTCGGGTGGCGTTATTCTTCTTGCTGTTTCAGCCTTGCGCGTCAGCCTTGCGCGCCCTGCTCAAATACTCCGGGTGTGAACAAGGAAGCATTCCTGCAGATATGGATGGATCTACGGAGGAGATAATGGTAGTTATTAGAATGTCTTTTAGATTAAATTTATGTTTCTGTTACGATAATAGGATTTAATCCTGAGATATCCACTCTTGTGAGGGAGAGCTACTCTTCCCGAATCCTCTGTATAATTAAGGCTAACGACGGCTGGCCACTCTCCCAGGACTTCACTATTATATATCTTAATCGCCAAATTTCTTCACTATAAATCACTACTTTATTATTTACAATCCCAGAATTTCTCCTAACAATCTAACAGGGCCTCGTTCAAAGGAGGTGGTTCAGTCCGGCGCAACCGGCTGTGTCCCGAAAATCGTCTGAAAATCCTGGTAACTCTCGAGTTTGTCTTTAACTGTTAGAGCGTGCGAGTCTCTTACCAATCCGACACTCGAGGTATTGAGATAATACAAAATCCCACCGGGGGTTTCATCCTATAGAGGTTGGGTTTTCGAACCCACCTCTGGGAGTTTGTCTTTTTTGGTCGATTGTGTACTTATAATGAGCTGGCTCAAGTCTGTGTTGATTAACTCCTGCCTGAGTGCTTGGCGAGAGTGATGCTGATTCCTGTCGCAGGAGTGACAGCCTGGGATTGCAAGTGAAGAGGACAGTGTTCGTCACTCTGAATCTGTGCATGTAAGCAGTCTTGTATCTTGGCGTTTATTGGTAAGTAAGTGTTTTATGCATCGCCTCCGTCTTGAGGCATGGTCTCTGAGGGGCCTACCTCACACAAACAACTCGTAGCAGGAAAACATTGTTGCGGACTTAGATTTTTAAAGATCCACGCGGATGGCTAAACCATGACGCTGACCTATTTCACAATCGATATTGGATGCAGGATTTCCCGTCCGAGCCTTCGACGTAAGCGTTCTGAAACTCAACGCAATACCTTCCAAGCACAGGGAAAGCACAGGCTCCGGAACATGTAGGCAGGCTTTGAGAAGGGGCTGTTTGGTAAGAGGGAGACAGAATTGACTGGATCAGATGGATCGAAGAACAGTGCGCCACGATCATGCGTACCCGGCTGACTCGAGAGTAACCGGACAGGAAGCCAGATTTCGTGTATTGAAGCATCGAGGAAACGCACTTACATTTGAGGAGAGGACTAGAATTCCAGAAAGCCACGCACTCCCTCCCAAAAAGTCCCCCCAGCCCTTAGAAATGCAATGACGTGCAGAGCGAATATCACCCAGGTCTCGAAACTAGCCACGCAGTGGAACAAACCCACGGCTATTCCTGAAGCACTACCACTTATGAATGGGTGCCTCCTTCTTTGCTTGCGTTTTTTCTTGGGCTGCTATCCGACACTCACAGCGTCTGGTCGCTTCATCGAGGTCTTTGCATTGATGGTAAAGAGGCAGCAGGAAATGGAAGTGAAGAACGGCACGGGTACAGAGTGATTCTCTGACATGCTCTGAATCGGAGGCTCATGAGGTGGGGGGATAGCATTAGACAGTTCGAATTGAGAGGATGCTCTTGTTTCTTGGGATGTCAGGGGTAAGATGGGCGAAGACATATTTAGATGAGGCTGACAACCCCCTCACTCCCTAAACTACCAAGGATAACAGATAGGGGTGCTCCGTAATAGTGTAATTAGAGTCCTCCGTCCTCGGTTCTCGGAACTTCGGTGGAATTTTCCAACACATCCTCGTAAAGCATCTTCAACACAGGACCCACTAGGAGAAACGTTGTGAATAATAAATCCTCCGGTTCCCACTGTCAACGTGGTTTTGGTTCAAAATTGGGTGCACATCAAGGTTTGGGCCATCCGTTTTGAGTAGTCCTTACCGCTCGGCGGACGTGATACTGGTGGTATTCAAAAGCTTGAAAGTCACCCATGAAGCCTCGTTTGGAGAAGACGCCATTCCAGACGCGAGTGCCAAAAGCGTTTTTGGGCAGCTCCGGTTTCGGTCTCGCGTGTGCTCCGTACTGCGTACGAAGCACAGGGTAAAGGGAGCCGGGGACTAGAAAAGCCACGTACAAGGTGTGAGACGGTTGACACCGCATGTCTGGAGGACTTGGAGGCCTGGGCTGCGGCCAAAGCGGCGACGGACGCTGGAATGTTTAAGACATGGGAGTAGGTCTTGTTGTCTTGCCACTATTATTGCATTTTGCTCCTGGTCTAGCTCTGGAGTCTGCATGTTGTCCCTTGCCCGTCACGGGGGAAGTTATAAAACAAGAGGGGTTGGGGAAGAAAAGGGGACCCGAGTCCCGTTATTCACCTTTACACTTTTGTGGAGGACACATGCCTAACGGTGCCTATTCTAGTTAGTACATGCACTCCGCACCAAGTCCTATATTGACGGGCAAGCCCGGGAGTGAAGAAAACCCTTCTCGGCCCCAAAGGCCAATTTTGACAATTATTCATTTGTACCGAAATATATGCCTCGTCTCTTCCAAGGTGGGAACGACAATTCGCTAATTAGAGGCGCATCTGGGATCAGCTTTCTCGCTGCCACAGGACGGGGTAACCAAGTGTACTTACAGCACTGAGCAGACACTTAACTACTGACGTTAGGGCGAGGGACAGACACTGGCTCCATCTGTGTGTGGGTCACAATTAACTGCGTATTGGAGTACAGAGGCGAGGTGATTAGTTAGTGGGCCTTGCGTACCTGGGGGAGCCTTGTTTTGGGCCTCACGAGCCAAGAACTTAAGCGACATTTCTGGACGGTTCGCCACTATGTGCTTCAACGAAGGCCTTGCTTTGTACGTGATGTGACTTGTTTTGCAGATTTTTAAGGAGCATCTAGTCTCCTAGCGGTCACGGAACTCGATTTTGAAGACTAAGGAGTGCGATCGGGGCGAAGTACACCGTTGCATATGATCCAGGATTGGTTGGGACCAGGGCCTTTGAAAGTAGAAACACATGAGAGGATTAATCCGTATAATGTTCATAAAATTACTTCATTTTGGCATTTATAAGCAGTGCAGTCAGCCAAGGAGCTATGGCAGTACAAACCTCCAGAACTGTGGCCATCAATACAGCCTGAAGGGTCCTCTGGGTCAGGGTTTTCGCTAGCGTTGTACATGTCAGTCTGGAACCTGACCATTTTCTGTCTGAGTCAGTCGACGATGAGTTTTGCATAGTTTAGCTGTGGTGGCTGGAGACCTCGGTGGTTCTTTGCATGGTATCGCCTTTGTCAACCTGGGTGATGTCAACTGTGACCAGTATTCCCTTGGTGCTTTCGTTCTCTCCACCAGCATAAGCAGGTCTGGGACTTATAGTTCTCTCGGAAAAGCCGCGTGCTTGATAAAGATCATCAGTGCCATCGAATGCCTTGTCTTCCATTTCAATGTCATCGTCTCCTTTCCCACTCCGCCTTACTCTTGTACGGGACATCATCTGGTTGCTGGATGAGGCTAGACGATATGTATCTTCAGTAGGTTGGTAACTGCTGTTTTGTTTGGTGTTGCGGAGGAGGGTGTACATTATAGGCACCTGCGCAACGATCGAGGCAAAGAGTGTTTCGATACTGCCCCATACTGTCCGACTCAGCTGAGTGCGGGCATGGGGAACTCCTTGGATGATTCGGACCACGCTGACGGCGACAAGGAATATGCCGATGCTGAATAAGGAACATAGTTGAGCTTTCCTGTTGTGAAACATGTATCGGTAGAGGAGCATTTCAAATTGCGAACGGTACAGAATGTGCTTACTTTTTCCAGTGAACTTTGGCTGCAAATAAGACAGGGAAGGGGAAGACTAGCAGCATGATATCTGTGATCAGATTTCCAACCTCTGGATGGTATTAGCGTTGTGATATATTATCTGCGGTTACTAGAACTCACCGTAGGTGATTAGCCATGCGTTGCCGTTGACGCTGAAAATGCAGTCAGCTCTGTCATGCTCAGGATTCATCCACGAAATAAAGGTACTTACCATTTCCCGGGGTCAGGATATATCTGCCAATACATGTGAAATGGCCTGCATTCCAATAGCACCGCAAGTTGTGCGGCAAGATATGTGACAGCAAATACAGCCCAGAAGGAATATTTGATGAGATCCTCCTTGGGTGTCTTGCTTATCAGACGACGACAGAGATCAAGCACCACCATCTTAAGAGCCCACAGCCTGGCGCAAGTTCTTCAGTACTTATAAGACCTGTCTTTGAAGAGCAGCACTCACAGTGTAGTGACTGTCAACCGGTTGACGATATTGAGTTTGCTGTTTAAGATGACCCTGTCGTGCACGTCTGGCTCCAGACGTCCCGGAGGACGAAGGTCGGCCTTGATGGCTGAATAAGTCGATATGGGTCAGTAACTTTGCTCGATATCATCCATGCTTTCGAACTTCTTACTAGTGGTTGTACCGCCTGCCAGAATGATATCATTTAGTGTTGCTCGTAAGGCAATGGCAACCAGGGCCAGCATAGTCCAGTAATCGCCAGATGTGAACGCCTGGCGACGAACCTTCCGAAGCACCAGGCGAGAGGTACAGAGACCCATGGCAATGCCATGGCATATCCATAATGCCTTGGTGTCGGTGGAAGACATTTTGCTTGCTGCCTAGGTAGGTTTTGGATGTAGAGAACATAGGCCAGCTTCTGTCATAAGTAGGACTTGAGGGGATATGCCTGGTGGACCCTTTACAATCCAAGACCAGCAAGCCTGGTGAAAGAGTGGCCATAGTTATGAAGTACCTGGTACCTTTCTGAAGAACCCAAACACCTCGTAAAGAGCATTCCCTAGCCCAGAGGCAAGGTGTCCCCGAAAGAGAAGCTAAGGCAGTCTATCACAGATGGCCGGCTTGACAGACTCGCTAGATCTCGTGAAGCCCAGCCTAAAACCCTCGAATGTGGTAAGGCGGCTCGAGAAGGCAGGACATGACCAGCAAGCCCAATAGGCAGATGCATGAGCCGTGACATTTAGGCCAGAATTTGGATGCAAGATGGGTTAGAAACTGGGAAATTTGGGCTCGTCTGCTGAAGCTGTGGCTTGAATCTGTTTCGATTGGAAGATCAGCCTCGTTCCCGGACGGAGCAATATCCTCAAGGGTCCGTTGGTGGGTTTTTGGTCTGCAGGGGAGACGTGAACGCTAATCCGGGGCATAGCGAGCCCGTGCATTAATGACCTCTGTAGTGGCTTGTACTTAGGCTCTTAGCTGCTATGCCATCTCCAATCACTTGCCTCGAACCTTTTTTGACACATGTCTGGAGAATCCGGGTACCCCGCGAACTCAACCACACTGCTGGGCGTTGAGGATGCCCAAGATTCCTTTGATTGAAGGAGGGTGTGGTAGTGATGGTCTTTAGCATGCCACCTTAGCTTAGGAAAAGGAACTCAAAAATGCGTTCCCCTTGGTCATCGAGGCCGATGGTTGGCTGCTTAGGTGTGAATTTACACATGGCTCGTACTCCAGGGGCGTGGCTGAGAGGCTCCGAGACGGTGACCCGACTGTGCTTGCTTGACCTCGAACTTCAGGAGTCAGGACATTTGGTGGTCTGATTTCATTTTCGGTTTTGTAAGTTTGCTAAAGTCGTGGAGATCGAAGCTAGACTGACTGAGGGCTATTTGAAATCCTCGGGAGGGAGCACCTCCGCGTGGATAAAACCCATTACATCGAGAAGAATGTATGTAGATCGCAACTCACGAAAGTGAAGATGCTGTAATTACCTGACGAGGGTGACTCCCCGAGGACGCATGCCTCTCTTTTGTTGTACGGCTTAGGGAGGCTTGGCCCGGACCATTAGGCTTAGTTTGGCAAGGCTGAAAAAACCACCACCCGCCCCTGGTTTGCATTCTTGACCAGCTCTCGTATTTCAACCTAAACCTGGAAACATATGGTAACACAAGGATGAAACGTCTCATTAAACTATGTGCTGCACTTCTGACATTCTCTCTGATTTGATGCGTACCCTTTAGGATAGAATGATTAATCAACGAGTCGCCCGTGCATTCCTTCTATCAGCAACCTGCATAATGTAACCCCACCAGCGGTGCTACGAAGGCATCTCCATCTATGTTCCCTTCGACAAGCCACCCCTCACCTCAGGCACAGGACATCACTCCCCCGTTTCAGAGCCACGTGAAAGCCAAAGCCTAAAAGCATAGAGCACCGCCATCAACTCTAAGTTCCGCTCCCGTGATATAGCGGCCGGCGCGCCTGCTGCTAAGCAGCACGACAGGGCCCGTGATCTCCTCCGGATCACCCATCCGGCCCATTGGGCAGCGACTGGCCCAGATATCCCTGATAGGCTTTAGGGCATCTCCCGCATTGAGCACCGTGTCCATGTACCCCGGCGATAGACAGTTTACTCTGATACCGTGGACCGCCCACTCCGCCGCGAGGTTGTGAGTCAGATGGGCCACGCCCGCCTTGCTGACGTTGTAGGCAGCTTGGGGTTGTGGGTAGTTGGTGGTGTAGGCTGAGATGGAGGCTGTGAAGAGGATTGAACCGCCCCTTTTGGAGTCCACCATGTGTTTTGCTGCGGCTTGGGCGCACAGGAAGGACCCTGTTAGGTTGATGTCGATGACTTTGCGGAATTGGCTTGCACTGGCTGCCATTGAATGGACACAACCGACGACACCGGCGAAACAGCACAGGATATCGATGGAGCCCATGAGCCCCCCTGCGTCGTTGAACGCCCTCTCGACCTCTGTTTCTGAGGTGACATCAACATGCACAACATGAATACTAGCGTGTGGGAACTCGGCTTTCAGTTTAGATATGTTCGACGCCGAGTTGTCAATGGTAGAATGCAAATCCATGAGCGTCAAAGATGGAAGACCATGTTCAAGAAGTGCTCGGGCAGAGGCTAGTGCCAATGTGCCGGCTCCACCGGTAAGCACAGCGGCTCCTTGAATTTCAAACCGAGCGGCTGCCCTCTCAGCTGGTGATTTTGATCCAACTGGTGGTAAAGGGGCTGTTAGCGGGCTGCTCGCAACTGACAGGGTCATTGTGGGAAGAATACGAGATGTGAGGGAGGAGCGTTCATCTTGAGTAGCCAAGGGGGCCGCAACGGTTGATGTGGCATCTCCCATGATGTGAGAAGATTGGAGATACTCTGCCCTGCTGGAAAATTGAGAGTATAGCGATGATGTAAGATTGTAAGTGTTCGCCAATGGAGATTTGAAGTCAAGACGGGGGGGCTGGCTATTGATCTATGTGATGAGGTAGGATCGAAGAACAAACCTGTAAAGCGACACGAAACAGTCGTTTATAAATTAAAAGGGACCAGCCTGCATAAACCTGTGTGACAAGGCTAGCAATCACATTCTAGGGGATGTGGATAATATCACAATTAGAACACAGGTCGACTGAATACTTGACTTGAGAGAAATCGGACCGCTATCCCACCTAGACGCCAACAGTTAGTAGGTAGTCTGACAAAATTTATATCCTGCAATTGTGTCCATATTCTAGTGACAAACTGTTTAGTCAGACACAATATAACCCCTCACCCGTGATGCAGTCCAATTCTCAACGGCGAAAGCTAACCCGAATCGCCGTGCCATGATTTTTTTTGGGGCCTGCATTCTCGAAGCCATCGCCTTTGCAGAGATTGCAGAATCAAACGTGTCTTTTTGGTTGTGACTACCGAACGTGTTGCGAGGTACACACAATTGCAACCCCAACACCAACATCATGTCTTCCGTAAACCAGCAGCGCCCACAGGCTGTGGTCGCACAACCAGCACCACTCCCCACAATCCTCACCTCACAGATCGACCTCCTCACTTCCCTCCACCTCTGGTCCTGGCCCGCGCTGACCCTCGCGATCCAAAACTCATGGGGCGGGTCGTCTCAGGTATCGCACGACAAGCGCGACTGGTTCGCAGGTGCGGTCTCCGAACTCCTAAACTCCAACCCGCCCCAACTCGCCGATGTCTCAGACCTGGAAGAAGTCCTGCTGCAAGTGATGATCGACGAGTTCGAGGTCGTCATCGACGACGGGAGCGCCGAAGAGACGGCGCGCGGGATCTGGAGTGGCATCGCGAAGTTGCATGCTGGTGATGTCGCTGAGCTGGGTGCCATGTACGCCAAATGGCAGGAGCGGCAGAATAAGACGGGTGGGAAGGAGGTTGTTTCGGGGATTATGCGTGGCGAGGACAAGGAGGCTGACGACACGGATTGGGATGATAGTGATGAGGATGAGGAGGAGTGGAATGGATTCCCTGATCGACCTGCGAATGAGGATGTTGATATGGATGAGGCCCCTCCACTGGTCGACACCGGCAAGCCGAAGCAGAAGGCCGAACCGGAAGTCGATGAAGACGGTTTCACCAAAGTCGTCAGCAAGAAGAAAAGATGAAGATGTTTTGGTTTCATGCAAGACTACATCATCAACTACGACACCATTCGTTTCCTTGCCCGATAACATCACTAGAGGAGGGAGACTCTCCAACATCTGCCCCTTTCGGCAAATGGACGGTGCCGGTTTCGACGCAGGAAGGTTGTGACTGGAGTGGAATTTCTCCCCATTACTCAAAGTCGACCCAACCCAAGGCTTCAATCTCCTGCTTCCCATGTCGATGCCTACATGATCGTCTTAGTCTTCGGTCTCATGGACAGGCGCCGACTGATCCCCAGCCCGCGAAGACACCAGAGCATACCGCCGCACCAGCAGCGTTACACCGCAGCTATGCGATTCAAAGTACTCCGTACACAGTCCCCGACTCGTTGACGACGAGATACCCAGCCCTCCTCATCCCTTCCTGTTTCTACAGATCATCAGGCGCCCGTCCGCTGGCCTCCTGCGAATGAACTCAGGATCGATCCAATCCGCATCAACAACATGATTTGTTTCTATGAAAATGGAAACAACGACACGATGCAGCCACGCGGTGGTCGAAGAAAGCATGCCTACCTGATGATTATCGATTCAAGAAGACGGTGAAGGAAGGCAACAAATCGTGCCAACGTATGTATGCTGTCCTTGTAATTGGCTCACGAGAAAACCGGCCGCCCTGCTAGTAGGAATTTCGGTCCAAATTCTTAAGAAACCAAGCGATGTGGATTACATTCAGGTGCTGACACTGGGACTCAGGCCGGGGACGAGAGTAAGAAAACCACATTCACACTCTCTCTACGTGGCATGTGTTGTGGTGTAATAATGACACATAGTTCTCATCCCATCCCATCCCTCTACCTAGGGTATTTAGGCCGGTGAAACTGACTTTTCATTTCGTAACTTCCTAGATATGAGCTCGTTCTTTTAGAGCCCTGGCAGGAGATTTGGGTCGTTTGTTCATCACAATACCGGGAAACCACCGACCCACTGTATTCCTGTATCCCGCATGGTCATGATCGATCATTCACAGGAGTTTTTCCTGGGACGTTTCCCGTCCAGTCCCACCCAATAACTCCCGGCACCAGTTCCTGGCACATCAATATAACCTACACGACTTCAACGGCTTTCCAATTCCCGTCCATCGCTGGTGGCGCGAGATTCTGGCCGGGATCGTCTCCGGTTTCTGCGTCTACGAAATGCTCACCGGCAGTCGTTGCGACGCTTTGCCTGTGGTTCGAAGTATTGGAATTGTAAAATCCCTCGCTCTGTCCCGACATGTTACTTGCCGTCTCGACAGCATCTTCATCTGGGATCGTGTCAGGCCGTTCTTTGCTTTCATCACTTTGGACGACTTTTCTGAGTTTCATTCGCTCCTCGCTCGAGACCGACTGCCAGTCTGACGACATGGTGATGACACTAGCTTTCTTTCCATGCAAGATGAAGCTTCCGGTGCCCCGCCTCAATTCATCCGTTTCGGCACCGACTGAAAGACCACCACCTTCTTCTGTAGGAGTGATACTCGAACCGGAATCTCGACCTTTCTTATGACGATGAATACTCGGCGAGTGGTGATGCACTCCATGCGGTAGATGCCCCTCTCGTAAGCTTCGATGAAGACGTCTAACGCTGCTACCCTTGGAAACTTCTGGTGACGGTGCTGCGCCTATTCGATCCCGATCAGACTCACTAGTCTCGGGTCGGCGCTCCTTTGGAACGTTACCATCAACTCCAATCAACCCTGCTTCACGCAAGACCTGCTGCTCAGCTTCATCGTTCGTTCTTGCGTGCCGACTGTTCTCGCGACTGTGAAGAGAGCTAACGATGGACGCCTGATGCACCAAAGAATGGGAATCTTGGGTACTAGCTCTCCTCGACAATAACTGTTCTCCAGATGTAGAAGCACTAGCAGCGGCGTGAAGGTCTAGTGTGCTTATTGGGCCTGTGCGACTCTCTCCAGTTTCCGAGGCTTTTGATTTCTCAGCTAGATATGAAGGTCGCGACGAAGTAGCACTTATTGGTGAAAGCGTCAAGTGACTAGTATCAGTTACTGTTCTACCCAGGGTGTGGCCGGTTTGAGCGGTCTGGGGAGTCTTGAGCGGTGTCGTCTTCTGGGGAGTGGTTGTGGCAGAGGTCCGCGGAGCAGGGAAAGCAGTCACGTCTTCTTGCTCAAGATCCTTGTTCAAGATATCCCTATGTGTTCGCGTTCGCCAAAGCTCGATTCTGGTCCATTTCAGCTTGGCTGACATACGACCTGCTCCAAGAACAAGACCTTCACGTGTCTTCTGCTGTATTGGAAGAAGGATGAGTAGATGTCGAGCGTTTCGTAACAATTGATCGAGTTCTTTCTGAGCTACGGCGATCTTTTCGTCAAAGTCACTGATCTTTTCGTTGATCAGCTGTCGTCGATAGAACATGATTTCCCATGCCATTTGAGGGTCAGGTCTTCTCTCTCGTTGAAGGGTCTCACTGCTTTTTGTGGAGAAGTCGGAATCTTTGCGAAGAAGATGTCGTCCCTCGTAGGCAGATCCCAGAGCGCCACGCATCCTCACGCCAGCAGTCCGAAAAGTGGCGGAATAGTTCAGCTTGCATATCCAATCATTCATTTCCTGTTCACTATTGGCCAGAAATACCTCCTCGAAACCACCGTGCTTGATGAAGACAAAAGCATTCTTGTGCTTTTTGTAACTAGAATCCATTAGTGTCACAGAATCATCCATCGACATCAATGCATCCGGGTCGAAGGAGGGCAATGGAGGTTTGAATATCAACGGACTAGATTTGCCGGTAGCTTTGGTGTGGTTATCGTATTGTCCAATTAGCTTCTTGACCCATCCAATATCTTTGAAGAAGTAAAGCTTCGAATCTGTGAGGATGGCTCCCCATTCCTGCCAGGGTCGTTTTGCCTTCTTCTTCTTTGGATCTTTACGCCACAGTAAACCTACTTTGGCGACTTTGATGCTAACAATTCCAGCTTGAGCTTCGCCAGGATTGCTGATCGTAGCTTGTGACAGAAATGCGTCGGGCCTCGACCGAGCAGAAACAATCTGCAGAACGGCCGAATTGGAAAATGCCCTGGCAACTTCGGCAGTGTCCAAAGATCCTAAAGTTCCTATAGAGCTATAATGATCCTCAGAATCCATGACATCTTTGAGCGGTGGCCGGAGGACGTCCAACTTATGGTCCAGAATCAGTGTGTAGGGATCAACAGGACCACGGAGGCTCTCGATGCTCCTGGTCTTGATAAGACTCTTCTTCGGTCTTGGTGCTGCCAAGCGGTGACTGTTGACAGCAACCTCATCCTCGAAATGAATAAACGGAGTGTAGCAAATGTTATCGAAGAAGCATTCCAAGATGTCGCCTGAAATTTGCACCTGACCCTGTTGGGTATTCTTGACATAGTCGTGTTTTGACATCTTTCTTTTGTTGTTCTTATTGTGAGCGTCCGAATGCAATAGCAGGATGGAGAAGGCTATGTAGGAAGCCTCATCTGTGGATGCGAAGATACCGGGATTGCATTCATAATACCGATCTGCAAATCCTGCAAGTAACCGATCAATCTGTTGAGTTTCTTTTGGTAGCTCCACCTCCATCAACATTTTGCGAATAGCCATGTCAATGGAATCTCCAAAATAAGAAAATCCACGCATATACTTTCGCAAGCACGTCTTGCAGAAATCGTCCGCGCTTTTGCACAGAATAGTCGCCATGGAACCCCTTGGAACAGCAGCCTCGAGCTTTTCTAGATAACTTGCGGGAGTATCACCATCCTCTCGTTTCGGATATTCACGCTCTGGTTCCGGCTCTCGAGGAATCTGTAAGGAATTCGACTTGGAGCCTGGAGTGCTTGGGCTTGCGCCATTGCCATGACGTGCTGGAGGCACGGAGTTTTGTCGTAGGCGATGAGGTAAAGATAGTAAATCCCCAAAGCTTCGTCTTCCAGTCGTCGAGGTAGATGTTCTGGCCGAGGCAGTAGATTGGGGCACAGGGTCAAGCAACTTCTCGGCTGACCTCCCAAGAGAGCTCATAGTAGACGATCGTCCTCTCGCACCGAGGCGAGGTGGAACCAAAGTTATGGAGGGTGTTGACTGCCCAGAATGATTTGACCAGGTCGAGTCCTGGCGCACAACGGTAGGCCCGGGGGAGCCAAAGGGAGCGTTTGTGAGGGCAGTCATAGAGTGAGTGGGAGACGGCTCAGCAGAGTCTTGCCTGCTCGGTTCCGTATCGAATCTGATGGCTGCCGCAGATCTCCTACTTGGAGACATTGACCTCCTGCCGGACGCACGCTCTTGAGGGGTATGGGAGGTACTTGTCCGGGCTGAAGCTGGATGGGGGAATTTCTCTGGCAGAGGAAAGAGTGGGCCCTTGTCCTTCTTCCGTCTCTTTAACTTGAAGAAGGTGGTGGTAGTAGAGATCGTGTGGGTGGTAGTGGTTTTTGCATAGACGTGATGCTCGCCAGAGCTGTCGTCTGAGCGTGAAGAGTCTGATAAACGTGTAACGGGCAATGCTAGAGATGAAGAGGACTCGTCACCGTAGGCCGGTGGTGCCATCATGCCATGAATTGGCTTGTTCCGCGGTAGGCGCTCAAAAGAAGTGTTTTCCCGGAGCGCATTCGGCGGGATAGATCCATTCCCACGGGATCTACGCCCACTACGCTCGTCTATTGCAGGCTCAGTCGTTTCCTCCCTTATGATCTGGGTCTTCCTGAAGGGACTTGAAGCACGAGCGAATAACTTTCGTTTCGAGGGTTTTGGCATGGAGACGTCGAGTTCACTTGTAGTAGGCGCGGTGGTGATGATTTGAGGTGCTATGACGGTCAGCATGAGGCACAGTTCATGTTCCAGATTACAGCGACTTACGGGCGGGGTTGTTATTGCCGGGTATAGTAGGTTCCTCCTTTCTAAATCTAATTGAGAGCTGCGGATCTGAGGCATGCCTGAAACCGAGAATAGAAAACCTTTTGGGGTTTGGTGGAGGAAGAGGTAGATGGTCTTCGGTTATGTCGGAGAGGTGCTCTTGTTCTGGAGGTATCTGGGAGGGTCCATGGGTCGTGGTAGGTTCGGAGGGAGTATCACCCGTCTCATGGGAGGTAGACTTTCGATCAGGCTGAGAGGACCCAGGTTCGGGAATCAAGTCTTCAGGTTCATCGGTCATAAAGGGCGAAAAGGTATCGTCATTCGAACGATACAAGCCTAAGCTCAGCCTCTTCATTGAACTCTGACGAGCATGGCCTGACGACACGGAGCCTTGTGGACTTCTCGGACTTTGGCTAATGACACTACTGTGCCGTCGATGACGAGTTTCCTGGGTGGAATTGGATAGAAAGGCTTTCAATGCCATGGCTGGAAGATTTAGGAGAGGATAGGTTAGATCATTGTCGAGGCGGATGGTCGTTTGTCAGGACGACAAGGTTCTCGCAAAGAGGGAAGAGAGTCGTCGTAATGTCTCACTCAGCAGAACCGGCTGCGATAAGTTGACAAGTCGACATTTACAGCGTTACAGATAAGGGTGCAATAGAGGAGGACATTGAAGCGAGTGCAGGAGTGAAGGATAAGTCGGAACAGCAAGAGTCAGACGACTTATGCGCAAGGCTGTTGAACAAGCCGACAGGATTCAATAATATGGGAGTGATGGTTATGGATGTCCTCGTAGGAACCTTGGGAGTGAATGCACAAGTGGGAAGTGCAACCCTCCGAGTAGTCGAGTGAGTAGCAGCATTAGTTACTCCGTCCTCCGAGGAGAGGAGCGAACCAGAGTGAGGGCCCAAAGGAGCCCAAGCAAACGGGAAGGCGGGTTTTGCGGGCTGGACAATGGCAAGTTAGGCTAGCCTAACTTCCCTGCAGCCTTAACCAAATCAGGGACCACGCTGAGTGCCATGCAGGACGACGCAGTGATTACTTAGGTATAGTCCCCCATTAGCCACTACCCGGGAACGATGTCCCCTGGCGCTCCTGGGTCCAAGGGGCCCTGCTCAATCGTATAACTGTACTCCGTACACTGCCAGTGGCTGGCAGTGGGTAAGGGATGTTCGGGGTTCCGGCTCCAAGTCCAGGTGCAGCGTCGCCACGTGCAAGTCTACCTCAACCACAACTGGTGCCACTGCAACTCTCCTTCTTTTCTAGAGGTCCTTCTGCTCCCTTGGTAGAGTGCAGCCTCCCACTTCGGGCCCCTTTCGCGAGGACATCCGACACCAGGTCTTGGGGCTTGCCCAATCCATCGCCAACTCACATCTGCTTTGCCTAATTTGGTCGAAAGACCTACGGAGAGAATAAGCATAATGCTCCGTGCGAATAAAGGTTCAGCGCAAGAATACAGTCCTCGTGTCGGTGCTAATTATAATGGGCTCTGGATGAGGACATGGAGGATCACTTGGGAAAAGTATTCACGCTTGCTCTCTGTTTGATCTTGGCCGATGTGTTCTTGACTTGGTATTATAGCGGTCCCTGCCTAAGTATGCACGGCTTCGAGGCCTGGATTAGTATACTGCAAATGCTATTTGAAATTACGCTCTCATGACATTGAAAAACCCCATCCACGCCATGCATAAAGCAGCCTGAATTACCCACATGCATCATTGTTCTCGTCTACTTCCGTCGTTCTCGTGTGGTGAGATTTTCCCGACCTGACTCTATTGATATTGGTACATCAACTGCTGTTGGTACGAAGTTGGATATTGATGCTGATTTGGCCAGGGCTGGTTTGGCTGAGGCTGAGGCTGCGGTACCATACCAGGAGGCATACCCCATACCGAGGCTGGTGTATTTACCCATTGACCACTCTGCCGGGGATCCATCATTGGATTATAGGTTGGGTTTGGCTGGTATCCATATGTTCGATCAGCTGCCTGCCGCTGTGCTATTGCTTCCTGCACCATGTGCCCAGCTAGACCTTCCTTGATATTCCTCCGTTCTTGCTCACGTGCCTCGATGGCTCCAATTAATCCAATCGAGGGATCTGGAGTGCGACTTCTCTCGCCCATATTGAGTAGAGGGCCACCTGTCATTTTTGCAACATGCTCTTGTTCTCGTGCAGACAAGTGGCTCGAATAATCAATGAGGAGAGAATTTCTCGAACTGGGTCGGGGCACAGAGTCTCTCTTTTTCTGTAGTTTGTTCGGAGATTGCTCAACTTTGCTGTATGAAACGCTGCGGTGAGGAGCATATCCACCCGGAAGTCTGGCAGCCACGGCACGTTGCTGAACAAATTCTTCAGCAGTTAATCCAGCCCCAGGGCTTTGCCGTCCGATCGTTGCTCCAGCATGCCATACCTGACTATTTGAGCGAGTATGCTGTGCTGAAGGACCTGGTCTGTCCAGATAGGATGATCTCCTTTCATCCGTTGGAGTCCCGCGATCACGAGGAGATTTGGTGAGCGGAGTAGTAGGCGCTGTCTGAGATTGATCTACCGGTGAATGCCCTCCTAGACCACCAGCCGTTGGAGGACGACTGTGTCCTGGGGTTAGCATGGGAGTGAATGTTGTGCCGAAGTCGACGATCGGTATATCCACTTTGGTCGACTCCGTTGCATTGGCATTCCCAAGATTTGGATCGCCTACCGTCCTCAGCACCCCTGTTCGCCGTCTCTCGGGTAGAATAGTGGAATTGTTGTCTTCTGGTGAGCTATCATAGTTGGGTGACCCACTTGATGAGACTGAGTATCGAGACATGCTATCGGGAGACTGATTTCGAGCTGGTGCAGTGAGAAATGGATTTGATGTTGGAACAGGCTTGCGAGTAATTGGCTTGCGAGGGACCAGGTGTGCATTCGTGTTCGAGAATACTGAGGTGGAGGCCGAGCTGACATCAGCGGGAATCTGAGAAACGAGACGATCTGCTAGGACTGTGGTCGCTTGAGAGGCAGGTTGATTAGCAGATATTTCTTCGTCGTTGGGGTTTTCATCAATTACCCCTCGTGGCCCCTGATCAGTCCCTAGGAGAGCTTGGCTGCTCCCATTCCACGCCACCATTGCTGCGTGGCCTGCATGACCCGTGTGGCCCACTCCCCCACTATTCTGATTCACATTCGCCAATTTGTTCACGTCCACCATCTGAGACAAAGTTGCATTTGACATGCGACTTTTCTCTCGCCTCAAATCCGGTCTCGCGTCTGGCCGCTTCTGCGGGACTTCTCCTGCTTGGTGCTGGAACGTTGGGGGTGCCACCACTGGTGCTGGTGGGGTGGACTCGCGCACGTCCCGGACAATATCTTCGGGGTTGGTGTGCGGCCCTTGACCTAGGCCATCACTATCCGAACTGTATTGACTGTCAAATGCATCCGTCTCATTTGAGTATACATTGGACTTGTATGGGTTCCTGTGACCTGGAGGAGGTGGTGGAGGTTGGATAGGCTCCATGTCAGTATACTCAGAAGACAGACGAGAAGAGACGTAATTTTCCTTTTGTTGACGCCCCTTTGTGGGTGAAGGGTATGCAACAGATTCTGATACAGACCTGGTGTGGTGGTTTTGCACAGGAGCAAGGTACGAAGCGTTTGCGGGTGCTGTAGTAGTTTTCCCTGGCGTCGCAAAGACCGCATCAGTGGACTGGTTGGGCTGATGTCGGGAGCCTGGTGGGGAGCGCACCGGAGAGAGTTCATCATATTGTAAACTCGGTCGGTTCTCCGAATGCGTCCTATTGTGTCTTGGATTCTCTAGGTTGGTTGTCGACCTGCTCTGTGTAACCATACCGATTCTTTTGGACGTCATTTCTTTCAAGTGCTTCCGCCATTCGCGTTCATTCCACCTCTCGCTCCCTTGCGTGTGTATGAGAGAAGCAACGTCTATGATGTCCAGATATCCATATCGACGTTCCTTTGGCATGGCGAACATAAGCCCACGAGTATCCCAGGTATCGGCGATAAGGCGCTGAGGACGGCCATACAGATGGAAGATGTCATATACTGGGAAGAGCCAGCGCAGCATCATCTCGAATCCCGACACGGCCGGATGTAGTTCGGGCATGACAAAGACAAAACCTTCGGTTTTCGATTCTGGCTTGGAATGGATTGTGATACGCCCCTCTACCTTGACGAGAGTCGATTGGTCGATCAATGGTTTGGATTGAGGATAAATGGCGTAGGCAGCATACGCGTCGGTAATGGTTGCAATGGGTGTAACCTTTTTCGTTTTCTTCGAGTCGTAGAACTTAATACAGCCCTTCGGCAAGGATGGACGCTCATATGCAGATTTCTTCTTCAATGATTTGTTTGACTTCTGCCATTCCTTCTCATCCGGAGGCTCGATCACGCACCAACACCGTCTCCATGGAGTTCCAGCACCAAATCGTACCCTGGCCCAGTCTTCCGTTCGAAACTTTGATCTTTCCATGATCGTCCGAATATTGTTCAAATTTTTGCCTTTGCCAGCTATCAGAGAACCGGTATACAGCTCGTGTAGAGATGAATGTTCAAACATGGCTAGTCGAATCCCAGCTGTCCATTGTGTGAGCGAATGTAGGGAATTGAAATGTAATAGGTATCGATTTTTGCCAGCAGTGGATATCGAAAGCACATTTTGTAAGGGTTGAACATTGGGGTTCCTTGTCGGTAGCGTTTCGATCTGCAACTTTGTTAGTGGGGACCACACCGGTGTTATACAACTGGCCTACCATTTTGATAGAGGCATCCGCCAGGTTGATGAATGTAGGCGCAACCTCTCCATCCTGACCGGCCGTATCGAGGGCTGCTGCATCCCACAAGGACAGAACAGTTCCAACAAGTTGGGCGAAGCACTCGGTCCAATTGCGGTCGGCATTGGGTCTTCCCTCTGGAGGAGGATTAACTCAATAGGTTGATGGTCTGGAAGAAAAGCACTTACGAGTGTCGAGATCATTCAACTTGAGAAAATATCCTAGGACAAATGTCAGCTGCAAGTAATTGACTAATAGCATGTGTGCAACCGGTCAGTACCTTCTTGGTACAGCTTGTTGGAATGACTTGACAGGAAACTGTAGTATAGTCAGCACTAGACCAGTGACATCGGGCCTTAAAGACGAGGCCTTGCCTGAATACAGGGACTAGCTCTTCAACATGATTATCCCTTCCAACGTCCACCGGAGGAGATACATAAATCATAGATGTAGGCCGCGCAGAAGTACGGTCGCCACGAGAATTGGATCTGGGGGGATCGGCGGACGAGACCTGCAGATGGGTTGAGGGGTCTTTGTGGATTATTTGAGACTGAGACGGCGGACTGAAGGATGGTTGAGTAGGAGAAGGACTCGAGGAATTGGAATGGCCAAATGCAGAGGCTTTGAACGATTGGGACAGTTTGCGAAGTCGACCTGAACCCATGATGTTGTTGATTTGCACCTGCCCTGGGCCTGGGTGCAGTGTGGTTCCAGGGTTTTGCAGGAAGGAGCGGAGGGGACCGTGCAGCACTGCAGTGCCAGTTGCCAGTCACGACTCACAGCTCACCAGTTTACCCGCTGGTGCTCATATGCAGCGGTCTGGTGTGACGTTCGGGTGATCACCAAACGTCCTTTCTTGTTGCTGCTGCAAATGAATCTTGGTCTGGGTCTGGGTCTGGACTTTGAGCGGAATGGAAGGGAACAAGCAGCTAGAAAGGCGCACGAGATATTGGAAGGCTACGAGTACAAGTACGACGTCCGGGCGGGAGCGTGGCGCAGTGCCATCGGCAGACGCAGACACACAACACACTATTACACCCACACACAGGTGACGAGACAGACAGGTCTACTACTGGCAGTCTGGCACAGGACTGGGACTCTGGGAGATTTGAAAGTGCACTGGCAGGGACAAATCAGTGGCAGTGGTGACGACAAGGGCCAAGGAAAAACAGTTGACGATGGGTCTGGTGCCCTGTGCCTACAGGCTCCGTATACTACCCAGGTACTAGCTACCTACGACTAGGCCATAGTAGTCCAGTCCGTTCGTTGTGCTCCATACATACAAAGGATGCGTGTGGCTCGACCTCCTTTCTCGGGTGCAGTGGTGCCCGTAGACGATGGAGTAAGAGTACGGAACACGGAATATTTCATTTATTGCAGCTGCCAGGAGGAGGGCAACAGCCTACAGGGTACCATCTGGCATCTGACCGACACGTCCGGATGGGCTCGCATCCCATTGACCAAAATAGTCAAGCACGGCTTCTGGAGCTGGAGCTGAGTTTCGGCAACCAACAAATATACAGTGGAACCAGCAGGTCCACGTCGTCACCAGAAGAATAATTGACTGGGGGGCAAGCTTCGATGGTGTGCATGGAAGGGCCAGGGAGGACGGGAAAGACCAGGAATTTATTCCCGCTGGCCTGGGATGACGAATTCTCGACGAGTCAACTTAACTAAAAAGCAAAGCTGGCGGCGCCAACAACTGGCTTTGCTTCCGAGCTACGAGGAGAGCCACGGTTAGACCCATGGTTAGACCATGCCCAGGTGGCTACGAAGAACCACACCCCAGGCTCGCCTAAGAACCCAAACCAGGTGCTGAAGCCACCACTCACCATTGACTGACTGGGGTCAAGGCACCCAAACCAATTTCATTCCCATTCCAAATGCGCTGTGGCCCTTTTCCCGAACATATTTCTGTCCGTATACTATACGTTTATGGTATCAATACCATTACCAGAGCAATGTATGAGCACTGAAACCTAACCGTGCCCAGCATCGCTCATAATAGAACTAAGAAGTGCCGTCCTTCGGTGCTTGCGTGGCCTTTTCCACAACGACATTTCTATTACCAAGGGCCGTTGGCCAGTACGAGTCAGATAGGGATGTCCATGCGTACCAGGTACAGAACCACCCGCCAGGACCGTGTCAGAATCAGGCGTTCCAGAAATAAAAAGCCCCATCTTGGGAAATGATTATCCCCCCAAATGTCGTTGCCATCTCTGTGCTTCTTACTCGTGCTCTTTGCTCGCGTTGCCGTGGTCGCCGTGGACGATTCATCTCTCACTATTACTCGTACAGCCTCTTCCAAGATCTGACAGGCTCGGCGCGGAGTAGGGCTCCTCCTCGTACATACAGGAGATTTGGCGGCGGCTCGCTCCCTGCATTGGCGCCATGTCCTCAGAAGGGAGGTCGCAGCGCAGGGTGCCCCCAGATCGATTTATTGGCTAACCGGCTCCCGTCGGCGAGACATGCATGTCCAGCTCTTTCAAACATTCCGCCTGCTGAACCTTTTGGGTAGAGTCGAGAGGGAGTGGAGCCTTGTAGGCAATGACTTAAGTTTCATTTACGAGTCGAGAGAGCAGGTTGGCAAAGATTCAGTCTTCTGAGCGGAGAATCTCCTTGCGTATTAGTAGGCACTTTGTCTTGGACCACCTACTTGGGTGCGCAGCTACGATTGAAACTTTACTGTGCTACGCAATTGAGAACAGACTGATTTCATCACTCCTCATCACTAGAATTCATGGTTTGTGGTTCAATTGGCTCATTACGCCGATTTCCTTACGGACTGATGTATGTCCAGCCTGGGCAAGCTCTGTGCAGTTCCCAAACATGGGAGGTCGTAGAAGAGACCACTCTCGCTTGACATGTCGCCTTGGTATGGGCATATCGCGAGGATGTTATGATACAGTCATTCTCAATTCCACCGTTCAATTCCTCTCAACCGAATCCAAAGCCCATCATGTCCCAGTCATAACTCATAGCATAATACACAGGCTCTTGAAAATACCCGAGGATTAATCATTACTGCTTCAAGCAGGTGCCTCATTGAAAGTCCGGAGTGCCATTGCAACTTGAGAGTCAGGGTCTGGATCCGTCATCTCGTGCTCTGCGGTATCATCTTTCATCTCTGGAATGGCGCTCATCTCTGCAGGGTTTTCGATCGCCCGTGCAATGGCTGTCTCGAGGCTTGGGTCGATGACAGATGAGTGAGTTTGGCCTGAGGAAGGATTAAGGATGAAGTGGATGTTATTGCCTGGTTGGTCCATTCCATTTCCCACGTTCTCCGGTTGCACGAAGCCATACTCGGGGTGAGAAGCGCTTGGTGCATTTGCGGTGTAATAAGCAGCATGCTGTGGCTGCTGAGGCGTGTAGGAAATATCGGCAGCCGTAGAAAGCGCCTCGAGTGAATGTGCGGCAACCTGCTGGACAGCATTGGTACCACTAGGCATTGACTGAGGGGGAGGACTGGCCGAGTCTTCGCCACCGGTATTTGTAGGAGCCCAAGTCACTATGCGCTATCAGTCTTTGGTCTCAATTTCATCGTCTAAGTACTCACAGGTGCTTGGGATAGGCAAAAAGTAGGCGTTCTGGATGAATGTGTCACGGTATCCGTAGAACTTGCCCTTCTCCATTGTCGCATTGATGCTTGCATTTTGTTGGTGCCGGAAGGTAATCCCTGTATTAGCGTCAGTATCGACTGTCATGCTCTTCTCCCATTGTGAGGAGGTGTGATAGTGAATACCTTCGGATGGCACACAATCACGGTTCGACTTTCTGCATTGTCCACACGTAGGACGCACCTGTGAGTGTCAGTGAGGTTCATTCAAATCCTGCAATTCAGCCACCACCCACCTCGTCGCACTTCAGCTTTCGCTGCCGACATGTCAAGCAGCCGGTCCTACTTCTGGTCTGTTGACCAGAAGCAGCCGCTGCGGGCGCACTTGTGGATGGCATGTTTGCCGAGATGTTGGTTTGGTTTGACATCTTCGACAACCACAGACAATAATTAGGAAAGTCTGACGGGGAACACCACCGGATAAACATAGGGCCGAGTCCCTTGACCTCCTTGGCGGTGGTAAGCCAAGGAGGCCGTCCTGAGTGGTGGATTAGGGACATAATTAAAGCGGCGAGTGGTCAAGAAAAAGCAGCGAGTAAGTTGGCAAGATTGACGATATATATACCAGTGAGGGCTGGAGGTTTGGTAGTTGTCGCTGACTTGTCACTTCTACTAATTCTCACTTGTAAATTCACTACTGCCTCTTGAAGGTCACACTGAGTCCATGCCGCCAAGACTCTCCACACATAGTATCGTAGTCACATGATTGGCATGCCAGTCTTGGGCCGTCTCGTCAATATCGGGACCTTACTGTAAGTGCCCTTTCTTCATTACGATATTTGTAGCATAGAGATTTGTTTGAATGCAACTCTGGTCATGAAGCATCATTGAAGCTGCCTGTTCTCATTAGGTAGACTGTCCTAGAGCAACTCAAATTATTGTGACTAGACGGCTAGCCAGGTTTGTTGGACGCACTGATCCCTATGGTACAATAGCATTATGTCGTGCACATCCCCTTCCCTCCTGGGATTACTATTTCTTTGGTTTCTTCTTTGGTGGCTCCTCTTCGTCCTCACTACCAGCCTCAGCATCATCCATCTCAGCATCACTTCCGCTGCTTTCGTGTGCAGAATCAAACTCCTCGGCAACATCACTGTCAGAGTCTGCTTGGAAGTCTTCATCGGGTGATTCATCATCCTCGTCTGCTGATCCTCTGTTTGCACCAGGTTCGTCGTCATCATCGGATGAAGCTAAGTCCTGATCATCTAGTGCTGCCTTCAGCAAAGTAGACGAGTCATCGAGCATCTCGTTCTTGAAACGGATACCCTTGGCCTGAGAAGTATAGTTAGTACAAAAGGAATCTTGGGATGGAGACATTTCTTACCTGGAAGAACGCTTCAAGTGGTTGCTGTTCTTCACGATTGATGTTACTGAACTGGTGCTCCCCCTGACCGCCTTTCAAAGTCATTGTGATATCAAATGTCCGGCTAGCTGCTAGGGCACCTCCAACTCTAGACATTGTGATGCTTTGTATTGACTCAATCTGGACATACGTGGCTGGTTTGGGAACGAACATGAAGCTCTTATCCAAACAAAAGAGCAGGCCTTCGTTAGCTTTTATTGAGCACTTAACTCCATTCATGTTGTGATGGCTGACGAAGTCTTTGGATGGCATGATGATCTTTTTGCCAGAGAGACCCTTGAAGACTTTGGCAATGACGTGGTGAATCGGAGCCTCGTAATGTGCGTCCAACTTGTCCTTGTATTTGGTCTCCAGAAGTTCTTCCGTCATGTTGAGATCCAAGTTGACCTCGTCGTCAAGTTTGAGTTGCATGACAATGAAAGGATACCTTGTTTGGCCTTGGCGAAGGGGAGGATCAAGTCCAAGTGTAATGAGAGTGTGGACCTCGTCATTCTTCGGCAGAATGAAAAACTTCTTGATGGATTGATACTGAATTTTGTAGTCGTAAGTTTTACCTCGTAAGCGGAAAGAATTCTCATACATGTCGATGTCGAATCGGCCTCTGTTGACGTGTTAGGACAGTCGCCTCTGAATTGATTCTTAACATACCTTGGGGTGAGATGAAGGATGTCCTGGAATGTGGCGAAAGTAGTACCGGCGACTTCACCAATATCGGCCTTATCCATCAAAGTTTCGTAGAATAGATTGGCAGCATTCTGCTCTTCTTCCTCCTGGTCTTCTGCGCCACTTCCTTCATCTCCGTTGACGTCCTTCTTCGATACCGTGCCTGGGATGTAGAATCGCATTTCAACCAGTTCATCTCTGCCTGCTGCCGCCTTCCGGCCTCGATTCTTCGTGCCTCCGGCCTTGTTGCCATTCGCACCATTTTGGGTGGGATCAGTCCCAAGGTTGAACTCAACGGCGATCTCATTCTTGCCCGCTAGGTTGGTATTGGAGATTTCCGAATAAGGTATCTCGAAAGCTGGTCGATTTTGAACGCTGAAAGCAAGCTCCGCTCTGCCGAATTCTGCCTTTCCCCAGTTCCATCCTCTTAAGGCGTGTTCTTTGTTTTCTAAATTGATCCCGTACCAAATTTTGAATGCCTTCGCCACTCGGTCGAAATCCTCCTGGTCAAAGCCATCAAGTTGAATGACTGCCGCATCACGTGTAATTATTTTGAGTTCGTAGCCCTTTGATGCGCGACTCCATTGGGCTGCCGCGATCTGGTTATTGTCTAGAGTGAAGGGATCGCTCCCGCCACTGGGCTTCCAACCGAGTCCACTCTCTGCCAATCTACACCGGCCGGACTGCTTGGAAAGGTCAAGGTGGATGTTTTCAAAGGTCTCCCTATCAACCGGCAGTTAGGACATTGATCAACAGAACGAGTTGACAGCTTACATGGCGGAGAGCGCTTCGTCGCAGGGTTAGCGACGAAGATACGTGGATGTTATTTTGATGATGAAAGATCTTATCGACGCGGAATGGAAGACAAAATGGTTGGAGTATCAGGTGAAAAAAATGGAACTTCCAGATGGTTGAGGTGTTGCAGGCAGTGAAGTGAGGAGCCTGCGGTATGTACTCCGTAGATGTCAAGGATGAGAAAGGGCACTCCATCAAGGTTTGGGGGTGAATGCTGGTCGCGAAACTTTTTTGGAGGCGGCGCGTACCCATAATGGTCTTGGCGCGTCAGTTCGAGTGGTAGTCACTAACCGTCGGTGCGTCGTTGACTGCTCCTAACTGAGTGTACAAGCACGGAGTATCACAACTTGAAGGAGACATTCGGCGATTTGTGTCCTACTATACAATAATATCCCTAGCCCAGGGCTAGATGAGTACCTTAGGCAGCAGGTATTATAGAAATGCTTGCATTGCAGGACTGTGATAGGCACCAAGGGCGAAATGCGCAACAACGACAATTCCCCTCCAAACCAGGGGCTCAATAACCTCAGCGAATTCGACGTAAAGCCGTCACCTTTCATCAATCTCACGAGCCTGTGGCTGCAACGTAGAATCGCTTAACATGCCTTTCAGAAACTTATTTCAAAGACTGCACCAGCAATTTATGAAGCTCATCTGAAGGAACCACGCAGCTGAAGTATTAACCTAGGATAATTGCTATCACCAATTCCAGAACCTGTTCGTACTCCATGCTCACAATCGACTAACACCCTCAGACTCTCAATATTAATAAATCTGTTGGAACTCTGGGTTCACAACATTAGCAAAGCCATCCCATGATCATATAGGTAGAGTACAAAGCCGCAACTTCAATCCCGCCGAGGCATTCCCACTTAAACCTAACGGCTCCAAGGACCTGACGCCGATGAATAGCAAAGTGTTACGTGAAGTCTCACAGCCCCGCAGCAGTCAAATGCGCTACACTCTCTCCTCATCCTGGTAGACTTTGACTCGCCTCTGCAGTCTTGCACGTTTGGTTGGCGAACTTGAGCTCAAGGTAGGACTGGATACTGTACCAGTCTCCTGCAATAATGCGAGTGATTTTCTGTCCCCACTCAGGGGTCTTTTGGGTATTGCTGAATGATTATGTCTGCGCATATACGTTGGACACGGTCCTACTTCAGTCCAAGCTGCTCGGTTGTGCTCGACCTGCTCCTTGAATAAATCGTATCCGCGAGGAGAGGAAGCAGAGTGTGCATGACCCCGAGTAATTGGAGACAAGCATAGACTCTCATCCGGTCGTTTTGCGTGGCCTTCACAAGAGGCCTGCGAAGTGTCAGGGGAACAGCTCGTAGTGTTGTTCAGAATGTGGGCGAATGTTGCTTCCTGAGGCTTGCTCCGAACGCTTGAATTTCGATAATGATGTCTCTTAAAGGGACCTGTGAGACGATCATCGTTGTCATCACTGATTGGTGGACTCTGTGCTACGACAGGCTGCTCGGCTAGGATAGAAGAGCCAGGGGTGGTTGTTTCGAAGGCTGCGAGAATGTCGTCCAAGGTATTTCCGTTCAACAACGCGGCGTGGTAGATTTGCGAGGCACTTGCTGGTGCTTTGGCGGATGGATCAGTCGGCTCACTACCTAGCGCCTTCGAAGTGCTTTCATCCACGCTCTGAACATCAATGGCAGAATCAGGGCCTATGTTCAATAGTGACGACGGCGTCGGTTGTAAGGAATTTGGATCTTCCCCAATGACCCGGCCAAGGGCATAGAGTGTCCTAAATATTCGTACAGGTGCGCAGATATTGTCTCTGAGTCCTTCGAACCGCTGAAGGAGCGTGTTGCTTCCGTCTCCACCGTGGCATTGAGCACAGTTTGCCATACTCCTACCGGGTCGTAGCATGATGTTCCAGGTTGAAAAGTACGACGGGTCATCGCGTACAGTGAGCTTGTGCGAGAGGTAAAGCAACGGAAGCATATATAACCTCAATGTAAGAAGGCCGGCAAATATGATGTGCTGCAACAATCGTCGAATCGTTTCGTGGAGTTCATGGAAAAGACTTGAATGCTCCTGAACCGGGCTTGTTGTATTTCTCTCACCATCTCGATCTTGGATGTCATGTATCTGAATGGCCTGTCGGCACGGAGTAGTAGGCATCGTGAGAAAACAGGCTCAGGTCAACAGCGACCAGGGAGAAGGAAGCTCTGGATCCTTGCAGGGAGAAAACAGCGGATAAAATACAACGGAAACACATGATATGATATGTACGGTACAGACAGAGCAGTGAAGGGCCTATGCTGGGATCAAGAAATGAGACGGAACACTAGGTGGGATAGAGGTGAACATTTGTTGTTGTTGGCACATGTCTGACAGGCGCATTGATGTTGAGCAATGGAAAATGGCAACTTCCACTGCGCACTCTGATAACGGAAGGCTGTTGCCCTCGCACGTCACAACAAAACAGAGTCTTCAACCTACCGAAAGTCACGACTGCCAGGTTGGGTCATCGTCTCGACCCACGTGCATTCTCGAATCTCAACCTGTTCGGATCTTGTGGTTGATGGAAGTGTACTCCGTATAGCACCTCGATAACCAACCTTTGCTTGGGGCTCATGATTACTAACGCAAAGACGCGACGTTCTCAACCAATGCCGACAACTTGGTGGACTCAGACCGAACGCTGGGAAGTAGTATCCCCTTATCAAAGAGAGAAACGTGGCTTAGAAATAGCAAACAGAGAACAATACACAGTTCTCAACAGATGTACTCCGTACCTACCTAGGTACATAAGTAGCTTTGATTCGCGTAGGATATGTTGTCAAAAGGACTTGGACTGGGAGGCCTGCTCCTTGGCGAGCGGGAAATCCCCGCCTCATTTCGGCATCTGGGGAACACACACTACAAGTTCCAGTCTGACAAAGCAATCGTGGACTTTCAGGAGTAAATGTGTACACGTCCTTCAACAGAAGCACGGTCAGACCGCAGTAATTCAAGGGACTGTGGCAACTGCTAAACTAAGTAGTGGGAGCTAATGTTCCCCAGGATCCCTCTACGGACAAGACTTTCCGAGCACTCTACCCCCCTCAAACAAAATATTACTTTTCTCATTTTCTCTTGCCACGCTCTATTCCTCTGACAAGAGAGTGCATCATTCGAAAAGAGAATGAGCAGGCTATGGGGGTGGCCCCAAGGGTCCGGGGTTGCCGCTTCCAACCCCGCGATTTTGACTGTATGGTGGACTGAGCCTCCAACGGGTTTGCTTTCAAACTCGATCGGAAATCGAATCCCATGGAGCCCAAGTCACAGTGATGATCCCATACGGTAGGTCAGGCATAATCAATGCATTGCACAGGCATCACAGAATCATTTATCTTCTCGATTTGAGCGTGCTTGTTTTCGGGTTCTTGCCATTCCTAACAATTTTCAAATTGAAATCCCCTCTGAAACGGAATCATGGCTCCAAAGCAGTTTGACGCCCTTGTCGTAGGGGCAGGCTTTGGTGGAATCTATCAACTTTATCGCCTACTACAACTGAACCTCTCTGTGAGGGTAATCGACATGGCCAGTGGTCCGGGTGGCACCTGGTACTGGAATCGCTACCCTGGAGCCATGAGTGACACAGAGAGTTTCGTCTATCGCTACTCATGGGATAAAGAGGACCTACAGACTTATCCTTGGACGCACCACTATGTCAAGCAGGCCGACGTCTTGGCATACCTGGAGCACGTCGTCAAGAGACACGATCTTCGGAAACACATGCAGTTTGAAACCGAGCTGCTTTCCGCGGATTGGAATAGCTCAACCAATCGATGGGATATCAAGCTCAGTGATGGCGAGACATACAGCGTACGGTATCTTGTCACCGCCCTCGGTCTGCTCTCAAAGGCAAATTACCCTGATTTACCTGGAATCAGCACCTTCAAGGGGCAGATGGCTCATACAGCTGCATGGCCTAGAGGCTTGGATCTCAAAGGTCAACGAGTTGGCGTCATAGGCTGCGGCTCTACTGGAGTACAAGTCATAACCGATATCGCCAAGGACGTCAAGTCTCTAACCTGCTTCCAACGGCATCCGCAATACTCCGTACCAAGTGGAGACGGGCCAGTTAAGCCAGAGTACAGGCAATGGGTCAATCAAAGATACGATCAGATCTTTGAACAGGTGAAGAACTCTTCCGTTGGCTTCGGATTCGTCGAATCCACAGTCCCCTTCGACACCGTCAAATCTCCCCAACGCCGAGAAGAAATCTTCGAAGACCTTTGGCAGAAAGGAAACGGCTTTCGATTCTTCTTCGGAGGATTCCCCGACCTGGCCACGAACAAGGAGGGCAACGAAGCAGCCTGCGCCTTCATCAGGAAGAAAATCTCGCAGGTCGTCAAAGACCCTGAAAAGGCCAGGAAGTTGAGCCCACACGACTACTATGCCCGCAGGCCTCTTTGCGACGGAGGCTACTTTGAGCAGTTTAATCGGCCGAACGTCGACGTCGTCCTCCTCACCGAGGATCCCATCACCACGATCACCCCCACCGGCATCCAGACCAGCACAGGTCTCCACGAGTTGGACGTCATCATCTTCGCGACCGGCTTCGACGCGATCGAGGGCAACTACAACCGCGTTCGCATCCGCGGGCGCAACGGAATTACGCTGAAAGAGCAATGGGACCCCGTCGGTCCGACAAGCTACCTCGGCGTCGCCGTGCCCAACTTCCCCAACCTACTCATGATCACCGGTCCACAAGGTCCATTTTCCAACCTCCCACCCGCGATAGAAGCACATGTCGATCTGATTAGCCGCCTCATCCACCGCGCAGAGCATTTCCGCGCCCGAAATAGCATCGGGGATGACGCGAAAGTGATCGAAGCCCTCCCAGAAGCTGAACGCGCCTGGGGCCAGGAGTGCGAGCAAGCGGCCGAAGGAAGTCTGTTCAAAGAGACGGCGTCATGGATATTCGGACAGAACGTCCCAGGCAAGAAGTACGCGATCCGGTTCTACTTCGGTGGGTTAAATGCCTTTTACCAGGCCGTGCAGCGTGTCATCGAGGGCGGTTACACCGGCTTCACCCTGTTGGAGGATGATAAGGTCGAGGGGCGGGGTCAAGACAACAAGTACACGACTGCTCCCAGTCGGCGTGAGCTGAGTGCACATTTATGATTGATTGGATTTCTTTTGCTTTAGTATTTAGCTTTGGATCTTGGCCGAGTGCTAGCTATGCACTGCGAGATATAAATAATAAATAGCTTTCAAGTCCTCAGTCACCAAGCCAAGTTTATTTACTGGCGTAGGAGTACAATATGCTACTTGTTTAAACACGAGGTATATCATATTGGCGAACCAGGTTCGGTACCTGGGTAGGTAGCCACATACTAAACAGTGGTTACCAGAGGAATCTATACTAGGTAGGCAAACAGGAGTCATTAGGCGCAGACCCAGAGTCTGATTGACCCTTTACCGAGAGTTAAGTAGCTCAAAGATACTCAAATATGTGCCTCAGTCATCCGAGCAACGTACAACTGGGAGGAGAAGCTGCCCCGCTGCGTCTGATTAACAGGGGGGAAATCCTCTCCTCCTTTCGCCCCCTCAGTCCAATAGGCACGCCCATCCCTATGCCGATGTCATGTACGGAGGACATCGCAATGAGGACAAAAATACCACTTGCCGCCGAAATTGGAAAGTAAAGCAGATCGATCATGAAAGTCCAAACGCTCGTCATCTCATCATTAACCTAGTGTGCTGAACAGGCGACTAAACTAATTAACATATCCACCGAGCGTATTGTCGCCCCAGAGCGGTGCCTGCACGTATTCAGCAGCACGTTCGTGAAGATTGCCGTAGTTCCAGTCCGTCGAGGAGCTGGTACTGTCCGGTGTGATTGGGCCCATTCCTACACCCGCGACTGGGGGGCCCACAGCAGTGCTGAGGATGGCAGTGCTTCCCATGCCTGGTGAGTATGGTTCTTGTTTGAGGTTTGTGATCGCAGGATATTGTGACGGAGAACCTTGTGTGGTATTCGGGTTGGTCCTCATGTTCGCGTACATATTATTGCCACCCGCAGATGCAGACTGTGAACTTGTGTTGCTAAGGTACGCAGCTTGAGCCTTCCCACCATGTTTCCCTCCAATCAATGCTGCATTCAACTTTCCCAAAGCGTTCAGCGACTTAGCCATACTGCGCGCCCAATGAGGCGATTCCGCCAGAGTTGGTTGAGAAAGACGGCGCTGTGCTGGGCTTCCGAGAGGTTCATGTGCTTGAGTCCCTTCAAAGGTAGGGTCCTCCATTGTACGCTGAGCAATGACCTTCTCCAGGTCACGGAGCAGAGACAGTATTCGTGGCTCTTGATTCGTTTCAGGGAGGGTGCCCAGAAGGAAGGCGGCCGAGATCGACCGTTGGATTCCGATCCAGGATCTTGCAGCGAACTTACTAAGAGAGTGAAGTTCGACATAAGCAGCAACTGTCCCCTCAAGGTTTTTGATGCACTCGCGTCGAAACTGTGCTTTGGTACCCGCGTCGGAAGAGGATGTGGGTGATTGGGCTGATCCCTGTGATGTCTTTCGACGATTGCCGGAGGGGGATTGAGCAGGGGTTGCTGTCGATGGTTGTCCATCCAATGGGGTAGATGGACCTTCTTTCAGTGCTGGCCGACACAGTTCACTAGTGATATATGAGCTGTGGAGTTTTAGGGCCAATCGCTCCAGGTGTTGAGTCATCTGATGGCAATGGCTTCTTTCTCGTAGATGAATTGCTGCCTGGGCATAGATGGCGGCGATTTCGTCAGTGTACCTACGGATTGTCTCCCAAGTCATATATGATCTAGGATGAAGAAGTCTTTCGCGGATGATTTCCTGGGTGAGCCTGATAATGGCAAACATGCTCTCAGCGTAACTTCGATCGCCGGGCGAACTGAACTTGCCATATGGAATATCGGGAATGCACAGGACGCTGGAGGTAGGTCGGTCATAACTGACAGCGAAATGCGAGTCCTGCCAAGCTAGAGCCCACCAAACGCGGCGTCGAACCCACTGTTCGTTATGACCATGAATTTGTGAATTTATCTGGAGACCTATTGAAAATGCCATGCGCAGGGTCATTCCGAGGAAAATGTAGGCGACACCAGGATTCATATTGTATGAAAGTACGTTTCCGATGATTAATGACGCCTCAATCGTTTCCAGGCATGGGTGTGTTAAAAAGTTGGACATTCTCAATGCTTGATACGAACAGCATACTAGGTTGGGTCAATTGAGGGCCAATACAAATAGGGTAGGTAAGACATACTATACACCTGCGAGGTCAATTCCCTCTCCTTTGCAGGTCTGTCAGATGATTGAGCTCCAGAAGCAAACACGGCAAAAACAAGTGAGAGCCAAGGCAAAGTTACTCCATATGGTTTTGTAGGATCGAGGTCAAGGCCATCACGAAGATGCCGAGAGCGATTTGAGAGCATGAGAAATAAGGTCTCTCTGAACTTTTCTGTATCAGGAACGACAGGATAGATGGTGCATGCCACGTCTCGATATGCAATAAAGAACCTAAGTTGGTCAGTAAAGTTGTGTGCAGATCGGAAGAATCAGCGCACTCATTGCATAAATCATCATCTGGAATGGCCTTGCAAAGCCCATTGACATCCTGCATGCTGGACTCTGTGCTCCATAAATCGACAAAGGGGTAAGTAGCACTCTCGTTATCGAGACCAAGCTTGGGCAAGATGTTCTCTTCAAGTAGAGTGCGCGCAGTGTCCTGGGTAGTCTTTGACCTTCCGAGACCCATCATATATGCGAGGATAGATCTTGAACCTAGATGAATAAGTCCCATTTGATTGCTGGGAGCATGAATGCCTTCTCTGTCGGCCTCATCCCGACTTTGTGATCCGCTGACAACTCCTTCTTCTGATTCGGCTTCTAATTGTGGTTGTCCTTGAGATAAGCGTGAGATTTTGGCAGTGGCACGTAATTGTTGTAGCTCTCTATTGATACGTTCCCAGTGTTCGCGAGGGACTGAGACATTGGGGCCTGTCTGGAGAGAAGGGTCAGGATTTTCAGAGACAGCAGCTTCACCCTGGCCGACAGTGCCAGCGAGGGCGATGCGGCGTTTCTTGGTGGGCCGTTCATAGGAACAGAGCTCGGGGTGGTCTCGTTTGACGCAGGAATCGCAGGGCAAGTTGCGGTCACATTTGACTTTCCGGCGGTGACAAGCATAGCAGGCCTTTGGATCTCGGACCTTTCTCTTATTTCGAATTATCGCATCGATCTCTTCTTGGTCCATTTCGACCCTGCCATCAGCAGCGGCATCGATATTGGAGTCATCAGGGTAGTCGCTGGCGACCTGATCGGCGGAGGAGGGATCTTGAGAATCCATGGAGCTAACAATGGTGGGTGGGGTGGGGTGAGCAGGAGAGGCTCAAGAGCAGTGGTCAAGACTCAGCTATACAGACATATACATTTTGGGAAGTCGGTTTGAGGCTGGGGTATGGTGACACAGCTGGAGTCAAGCAGGATGGTAGGTAGTGAGGTTTGGGGAAATGAAAAGATGAGCACCTGAACGTGTGAAGGCGAACTTCTCCCCGCTGGTGATCGCACGGTTGAGCGCAACTGAAGGACGACTAAACCATTTGGCCAGGACGACTGGGCCAGTAGCAACTAAGTAAAGAGGCGGGCACCCACGATTCGCACTAATGGACAAATCAACACATCTTCGGAAGCAATGATGCCCATGAGACCAGAGAGGGGGACGAGCTAAGCCACATCAGATCTAGCCTAATCTAATCCCATCTTGGCACAGCCTCGTCTAGCTCTTCCAGTCTGGTTGTTTTGTACGAGCACTGCCCAGAGTACGACAGGCGATTGTACTCCGTACAGAGTACCTAAGTAGGTATGGAGTAGAGGGTATTCGTACCTCCATTCTACAATATATACGGAGTACAGGTACTCGAATGATCAGCATACTAGTAATGCGCGGATGGACTTGCGAATCATCGTCATTGATATTAACCTTAGTCATTGACCACCTTCCCAGCATTGACTTGGATAACATAGCTGGCATTCCCATGCATTTTTTGGTTTTACAAAAGAGTCGAAAAATTGTTGCAGTTCTTTTCGTTTCCCCGGTCTAACTCCATCACCAATTCACTTCACTAGAGGCCGTTCAAAATCCTCCTTCTCCGATTGTCACTAAATACTAGTAGATCAAGTATTTCGAATTTTGTTTCGAGGTGATCAAGCATCTGAGATTCTCCACCGACTGAACCATTTCAAATAGGCGTATTGCCGGTTGCTGCCTTGCATACCAAACACAATAGGACTGAACAGGATGAAAAGTCCAATGGTGACGGCATACAGAACGGAGTAGACTCCCCACCGAATCTTATTGTTCAGTCTTTGTGAGGTCCAATCGACGCAGAATCCTGCAACCAAAATTGCAAAGTAAAGTGCTGGGTAGTAATGATGCACATACGTCACACGTCCCATGATCAGGAATGGCAGGTAGTGGAGTACCCATCCGATAGCCGGGTAAAGTGCCGCATAGTGGATTTGGTCAATGTCCTTCAAGGTCAGTTCGTTGTAGCCTCGCTGCCATCGAATCAGGTGCCAAAGCACAATCAATCCAAGGATGGGAATCGATGCCGTAGAGCCCCAGTACACAAGGGGGTTGCCGAGCAGGAAGTATTTGGTGACACTGTCGTCCCAAGAGCACATACGAAGTCCCACATGGAGAATAGGCCATTGCCAGAATTTGGAGGCCAGATCATCCTGTTTATCTGGGTCTGGCACCAAGGCGTTGTTCGAGGTCATCATCGCCACGTTCAAGTGGATGAAATCCTTGAAGAAAGGAGATCGGTAATTCTTGGCCTCGCCAGGTGGTACTAGAAAGGGGATTAGTCACCTGTTCGAATAATCATGCGAGAACGAATATACTTACGGCGTTCGTTGATGTGAGACTCGACATTCCAGTGCGTATAAACGTCACGAGAGCTGGGCTTTTTGACGCATGTCGTTTCAATTTGCTTGAAGCCCCACTGTGGAAGATTGACAGTTCCTGCCCGAAGGTAGCATCCGAGATCTACGTGCTTCAATCTGAACGACGTAGTCAAGGTCCGGATACGGGATCGGTCTGAAGAAGCAGCATCGCTGACTACCTCAATCTGCCAATGGTCTTTCTCATCACCAATGGTAGTGTTGCCGTAGCAGGAAACTTCCCAATCAGCTTTGGTCACCGGCGCTGCAACGCTGTGTGAATGAAGATTTCGACCAGTTTGGGCGTGGACAAGGCGAATAACTTGTTTGTCGGCGACGAAACTCAAGGGTGCTTCTGGGTCATATAGGGGCTGGCTCCGGTTAGGATAGAAGAACCAATCGTTGTTTGCGTCTTTGTGGTGGTAACAAGTGACCTGCTGCTGCCCACTGCCCTCGGGATAGGTTTGAACGTGAGAGTGTAACAGTCCACCTCCGTATCCCATATTCTTGATCGTAACCTTTGAGCCTAATGCTAGCTCCAGAGGAGAATCCTTTCCGACTTCCGTGCCCCGTAGGTTGGCCTGGAACAAAGATGACATTTGAGCATCACCAGGCCCAGAGTTTTCCAGAATCAAAAAATGAATATAGAAGGAAAACATGTAGACGATGGCTGGAACGACGATAAGGCCGACCACCCGAGCGACCAAATGACTTGCCAGTTCCACTTTGGGCATCTTGAGATCACCGAATTTGTTCCAGAGGTCTTCCGCAGTGTACAGACCGAACAAGGCCGTTACGAAGAATCCGACCCATTTGACACTGCAGACGCAACCGATGCTCAGTCCGCTCAGAATGAGCCAGATGAACCATTCGGCTGAAAAGCTCTTGTATTGCAATCGATGAAATTTCGCCCAGCAGGCCACAGTGGTAAAGGTGAAGCAGAGGAGCATAGAATCGAGGAGGATGAATCGAGAGATTGTCGCATACGAGTTCTCACATAGTACCATGAGCGTGACGAGCCAGACAGTGGCCCGACTGAAGTTTAACTCTCTTGCGGTGAAGTAGGCGAGGGGAATTGTAACGACGCCAAAAAGGGCGTTGAAGACTCGCATAAAGGTATAGTTGAGTTCCGGCGGGTATGTCTCGCCAGACTTGAATTCGAAGGAGCCATTGTAGCCAGCAAGATAACCTGACAAGCCCACCAACATCTTTCCTAAGGGAGGATGGACATCGAAGTAGAACTCTCGTTTGAGGTAATGAGAGCCGAACTTTCCAAAACTAAAGGCGTGTTAGTACCAGCGAAGATCTGGGGCTTTGGAAACGTACTGGGCTTCGTCCCATGTCACGATGGGCGAGAGCCCGATCTTCCATAGCCTCGTGAACAAGGCCAGTAGTGTGAAAATAACTGGTGCAATTATGAATTCCCATTCATCAAGAATGGCCAGTAACCCGGGTTGGGGCTGGAATTCTCGTTAGAACTTGGCCGTGGCCGTTTTGGGGAACTTGGAATGGCCGACCTTTTGAAGCTTTTTCTTGTCCTCAGCCTCAACCTTGTATTCATGTGCTCCATTTGCATTCTCGAAACTTGTGATATTTCTCCGGCGCAGTTCAGCTTCGTCTCTGCCCGCACCGGTCGCATAACCACCATTGGTTGTAGCCATGATGGGGTATTAGGGATGGAAGGGAGATAGCCTTTGTCAAAGCCAGTGGAAAGAGGATCAAGGGGTCTCAGGAGTACAGAAGTACAGGAATGTTGACTGAGACTATTTTGGGGGGATGGAGAAATCACGCCAGGGTGTTTATAAGGGTACAGGGAAGCGGAGAAGTGCTAAAGAAAGTCTAGTGGGTGGTCATTGGGGGCAAGGAAAGAAACAAAGAAGAATATGAATATGAGGGTAGAAGAAAAGACAATAATAAATGACCAAAGGGGCCCTGGAAAGAAAAATCGAAGGGTGATGAAAGTTGGATTGATTGAGTGACTGAAGACAGGCGTTCGTAGGATGGTTTAGAGGAGACGTGTCGAAGAGACCGACCACCTTGGCGCAATAAACGTGTAGTGGCTGCCACTCAGTAGCTGGTGGGCAGATGAAAGGGGCTGAACTCTGCATTCTCCGTCCTGCATGCAAGTCTGCCAGTTTCCGTCAACGTTCATCCCCGAAGCCAAAAAGGAGAGCACGTGAAAATCCGTCCTAAGCTCTCTAAATAGTACTTTGCACTAATTAATACTCCGTACTAACTAAGTACTAGAACTAGGCTCAAGCAGAACATCACATCAAGTCACCCCTTTTAATATACCCACATCATTTACCTTTGAGTGTTCATGCTTTGTACGGAGTACCAATATATCGAGCAGTCTACTACCATGCTACTACAGCCAGTCACTCTTGTCAGTCATCTGACATTTGTGCTAAGAGCCTAAGGATCTAGCAACTAGAATTGCTATTTTACGTCAAGCTAGACTGACACGTCCGCTGGCTGTATCATCGTCCTGGCCGAACAAGTGTCCTGCTTCTCTGCAATATCTAACCTCCCCCTGGCCACTGCTACCAACTTCACTCCCCCAACATACTACCACTGCATCCACTATGCATGCAAGTACACCTTCCATTGCTCCCAGAATGCCCCAGCCAATGGCTCCGGCAATTAGCCCGACAATGTAAGCATAGAGACTGCCTCGAACTCCAGCATTGCCTTCCACCTTCAACGATCGTGCTGTAGACACCCATCCGCCAAAACCAAGAGCAAGTGACATGATAAATCGTGTTGCATGAAGAATCAGTTTGGAAAGTCGGTATGGTAGGAGAGGTAGGGCATCTCCTGACCACCCATCGCGTGTTCTACGTGGACGAAACGTGTTTGGATGCAATGAAGTGGTCGTGTCGCCTGGTGCTAGATAGTGCATCTGTGCTAGGCCCCTTGCACTGACCCTCAGCGGCTGCGAGTGGATCGCCGCATATGTCAGTGTTAAAGGGTTGATGAGAACAGCAATGGGGCTGGGAATGAATGAGTACATGGCCACTCCGAGCAACATCGTCAATCGTCGAGGTAGAACGAGTAATGGTAATCTGACTAGAAGGCTCAGCACGGTGGAGAGTGCGATCGTCCCGAATAAGGTGGTTGCAGAATGAAGCAATGCAGCTTTCACGATTGCCTGTGATGTTGGCGCTGGAACTGCAAGGCGGTGGAAGTACCATTGAGACACTGTGGCCGAGGTGACTGTTCGTTGAAAGCCAAAGGCTATCGCAATCGTCCACAGATAGATGAGGACGAAATACACACCGAGCCACCAGGTGGATGTATCAATCACGAATCGGCCGATACCCGATAGCGTACTGGTGTGTCCAGCGAGGAAAACTCGGGCAAACATAGACAGCCAAATCCAAGTGAAGATGATGATGAATCCGAGAATAGCGAATCCAACCAACACCAGTGCTGGATTAGCTGCAAGAATCCTGATCGCGAACTCGAGGATGGAAATAGCTTTCTGCATCACTAGTCGACCACGCACAACGGCCAAAATCCATAGAGTGGCCATGACAGCAGGCACAAGTGAACTCCACCTCATGATGGTATCCTGAAAGCCCGAGCCATGGTTCGCGCCTTTGTAACTCGAGATCAATGGATAGAGTGAAAACGAGTACAGGATGACTGGGACGGTTACAACAACGGCGTAGACCAGTGTCCGAACGTATGATCGGAGTGCCGCCAACCAGAACAATGAAACAAAAGTCGCTACAAGGGTATAAGTCGCTAACAGATAGAAAGAGCCATGTAAAGTCGTGTAAATAGTGTCACCAATGGGGGCGTTCTTTTGGGGGGATTGTGTTTGAAGGAATACCATAAACCAAGTGGTACACATTGCTGCGAATGCAAGCAGGTAGACCTGGCCCCAGAATGCATCATGTCGAGGCTGTTGGCCTTGAGGTTGGGGTGTACCATCCGGAACCGAGCCATTGTCTTCAGGATACCCTGGAGAATGTCCCAGTAATTGTTGGTGATCTGATTCTTGATCCGAATCGTCCGAATCAAATGACCTTTTAGGCGCTCGATCGCCCTTGCGCAATTTCTGTACTGAAGGTGGGTTCTCCATCAAATCTTCTGGAGGGTCATCATCATACTCACTCCGGAGGGTGTCTTCCAAACCAACATCGACCATACGACCTCTCGAGGAAGTTGGGCTTGGTGGTTCAGGGTGGGACTCAGTCAACTCTGCTAAATCGTCCAAGCCGGAGGAGCGTTTCCTTTGGTCTGTAGTCCCGCCATGCCATGAGCTTTTGATGCCACCAGGTCGCCTGAAAGATGATTCGCGAGGATGATCCTCATGACTACTTGTGCCAATGATGCTCGAGCCGCTTCCATTGCCAGCATCGGAAGATTCCTTGAGACCACTAGCCCCTAATTGCCTTCTGGATCTTTGAAGGGCATAATAATCTGCTATCTCCCGCTCATGTTCTTCTTCATCATTCTCCTCCCGAAACTCGTCGGTGGCACTGTAGAATAACGGGGCTTGTTGTGGATTTAGTCGCGAGGCAAAGGGTAACGCTGATAGTTGTGATGATGTGGGCTGGTATGGGTTCGGTACTCTGGGGTTCAAGGTCCTCGAAGCAGTAGTTGATCTGCCATTGTGATTGGGATGTCGACCGCGTCCATCTCCGGCTCGACGCTCATCAGCAGGAACGAAACTGATGCGGGACTGAGATTGAGCGAGGAATCTTGAAGCGTCTGCGTGATAGTTAGGTAACCCGGTCAGCCGAACAATGTGATAGGTAAATACTGACATTCCGAAAACATACTGCCCACCGGCAGTGACCACACGAGCTATCAGTGGATGGTGGGATTGCAGCAGGATGAGCCTGAGGCGGGGTTAGATAAGTGAGCGCGAGCTACAATGAGCGTAAAAGCGCAGTGAAGGACGAGGGTAGATTGATGAGAATGTAGAGAGATATGAAAACAAAAGATCTTGGCCTGGTAGGACAAGATGGATGCGTTGGGACCGTCAATGGGTAAGAGAAGGAATCGAAAGATGAGGTTAACCAGTTTGTGAGTCGGACTGCGGTCAGTGGTTGTGAAGTGGTCGGTGGAGAAGCAAGCACCACGCTGCTTGCGGTCAGGGAAGGCTGCCACTGATGACACCGACCTAGGTCCTACCTACCAATCAATGAATAGAGGCGCCCTACTAGCTTTAGGCAGGGACTTTAAGCCCGGAGATGCTTAAATCCCAGGGCGAGGACTGTCCCTCGTGCGCAGCCAACGTCCAAAGGTTCCTACCGATATCCCCCAAGTCGCCAGCCCAACGCCTGAGGCGGCAGCATGTTCCTTAGGCTCTGTACCCAGGCTGACCAGCACCCGTGACCCGTGACCCCCTCTGGAAATAGATTATGCCTCAACTGGTAAGGCTGCCTGTCCTTCGGAGCCTTAGGCACAGACACGTTTGTCGCCAACTCGCTGGCACAGCAATTCTGGTGCCTGCAATACTAGCAGGCAATTAACGCGTCCTCGGGTCCTGGTTATCTCGATGGTTTCAAGCCAACGGGTGCCATCGCTGTACTGACTGCATCACCGCATCTCACCCTATTCCTTCCCAACAAACTTGAACAGCTCAATCTAATCGTTACGAGCAATCAATCATACATTCTTCCTCCCTACTCGAGAACAATTACTGCAAAGGCCTATCCATCTCTGTTTGCCGGTGTCCAGACGCCCCTCTCTCCTCACCCTTGCTCATGCCAACGATTACCCCCGTGCCGACTCTGCCTTGGAACTACATTGCAAAGCTAGTGTGCATAGGCGATTCAGGTAGGGTTTTGATTGCTACGAGTTGTTGATGGTAACCCATCTCTAACATTGGCCCAGGCACAGGAAAGTCTAGCTTGACGGTGCGGCTGTGCGAAGGACGATTCTCTACGAGCCATGATGTTACCATCGGAGTAGAATTCGGCTCCAGGATAGTTCCAGTCGGTCCTCCTGCAAATGTCTCTCTAGGGATCGGGTCACCGAACGGCCGTGCTACCAGTGCCTCCAATGGCGAACAGAAGAAAATGAAGCTCTCGTTATGGGACACTGCTGGTCAAGAAACATACAAAAGTATCACACGGAGCTATTTTCGCGGTGCTTCTGGAGCTCTCTTGGTTTTCGACATTACGAGGAGAAGTAGCTTCGAGTCCGTCACTTCATGGCTGAATGATCTGAGACAAATTGCCGAAGAAGGGATCGTAGTCATCCTGGTGGGCAATAAATCCGATCTTGCCGCAGAGAGCACCGACGTCGAAGGTGGCAGCAAGCGTGCGGTGACTCGAGAAGAGGCAGAAGACTGGTGCAGGAGAGAGAATGTCGTGAAATACGTCGAGACCAGCGCCAAAAGCGGCGAGGGAGTCGAGCTGGCTTTCCTTCAAGTCGCAGAACGGATTTATCAGAATATCGAGGCTGGCAAATATGATCTGAATGATAGAAGAAGCGGTGTCAAGGGTTATGGAACTGGTACTGGGCAGAAAGAAGGCAAAGCACCCAAAACCGTCAATCTCACAATGAACGATGCCGTCAAAAGCGGGCAAGGCAGAAAATGCTGCTGATTCGAGTACCTGGGTCAAGCTCAATGACACGAGGAGAGGCACCCTGGCCTCCCGGCAATGATGTTTATTGCAACGACACGATGCCGGTGTCGACAAGCGGACGAGTGCAAGAGCAGAAACCCCAGCTCCCTCCAGCGAGTGTCACAACCGTCAACTGTCGGCCCGGTTCGTGAATGCATCTTATTTCTCGGCTATGGCCCTCTCGCTCGCTATGAATTGTGAGCAGTGGATACCAAGACCCTGTCTTGATGAACCAGACGATTGGTTTATTAAAGTGCCACATCTCGAGAATTATGAATCGTGATAATCGCGATTGGGGGCAGTTGCACGTCATCAATTATTATTGAGGGCAGTTGGGACACTACTTTTGTACAAGCAGGGGTAGTGGAGATGAGCGAGCGCACAACTCCCAACTACCACGCCTTTTTGCATCGGCTACACAAGCGGCGCCTTTGTTCTACAAGGAGCTGAATCCCGTGCGAATATTCCTCGGAACTACTTGAGTAGCCCTACATAAATATCAAAGTAGGTCAACTGTCTATTTTTCTGAATGAAGCAAGCGCCAATTTTGGACCACTCCTACTACGAGTAGCTTTCTGGAGACAGTCTTCGACTAGTCTTGCATTACTCAAGTCGTCGTCATATAACCTCTGACATCATTATCAACCATGTCGAAACTCGACATCACCATCCCAACATTAACTCTCCCTGACGGGAACAAGATACCCCTTGTTAGTACCCACTTGCAAGACAAGCCAGTTTCAGGCTGACTCGCAGCACTAGATTGGTTATGGAACAGGCACGGCGTGGTACAAGACAGATGCCAACTCACCCAAGGACCAGAAGCTGATCGACACGGTCAAGCTAGCCATCAACACGGGCTACCTTCACCTCGACGGCGCCGAGCTCTACAAAAACGAAGAGGAGCTCGGCCAAGCGATCAGGGAAAGCGGCGTAGCGCGGGAGAAGCTGTTCGTGACGACCAAAGTCATCACCAACATCGACGATATCCCCGGGGCCATCGACGCGAGCCTGAAAAAGCTCGGCCTTGACTATGTTGACCTGTACCTTATCCACGAGCCGTTTTGGGCGAAAGATGATGAGACGCTGCTCCAGAAGACATGGGCGCAGATGGAACAAGTCGCCGCCAGCGGCAAGGCGAAAAGCATCGGCGTCAGCAACTACCTCAAGCCGCACCTGGAGGCCGTCCTGAAGACGGCTAAAGTGCGCCCCGCAATTAACCAGATCGAGTTCCACCCGTATCTTCAGCACGGCGACCTGCTCGCCTACCACCGCAACAAGGACATCAGATTCGCGGCGTACGGCCCTCTCCTGCCCATGACCAGGGGAGCTGGCGGGCCGCTCGACCCGCTGCTCGAGTCCCTAGCGAAGAAATACGCGGTCAGCCTCGGAGAGATTCTTCTGCGCTGGGTCATCGAGCAGGAGGTCGTGGCCATCACGACCAGCTCCAAGGAGCAAAGACTGAGCGATTACCTACGCATCTTTACCTTCAAGTTGACGCCAAAGGAGGTTGAGGAGATTTCCCAGGTCGGCAGCACGCATCATTTCCGCGGAAATTGGAACCGTATGTTTGTGCAGGGGGATAGATCGTGAGCGAAATCGAGAGCGATGGGAGGGATATCAGTGCAAAGGGTGCGGGAGTGGCTCTTTCTATTATAGCCCTGGAGCATGAATTGTAGCGAGTTACGTAAGCTGCTAGTAGACTGTATCTACGAAGGATCTTTCCAGGCAGCCCCAGGGTTTGGTGGCGGTGAGCGACTAGGAAACACCCAAGCTACAGGCCATAACTACCTAGGGTACCTAACTTCGAGTAGTGGGTAGAAGGTATTAGTCAGTACCATGTGCCGATTCTCATCCAACTCCAGCATGAAGCTCTCCCAATTTAGAAACAGAGAAACCTCGACGGGCCGCTTCCTACTAAGAGCTGGGGCACGATGGCGACTTTGCTATGATCATCAGTCCCTGGGCTGCTGCTCCCACAATAAATTCTTGTACGATCGATCCTGATTGCTACCCTCCTCCCTCTAGCCCAAAAGATAGCCCCAAAAGAGGATGTCGCCGGTGTGGGTTGATAGTGAGCTGCGAGCACCTCCCGAAGTCAGGTAGCGAGTCATAGTTACATGGTTAAACTGAGAAAAGCAACCCAGGCTGTGGTCATCACTTCCCCACACTTCACATGGACTAAATTATGAGCCAGCAAGCATGTCATGCCCAGCTTGTGGAGATGGCACCCAGATGGAGCCCTGAGATGATCATGACGCATCTGTGGCTTGTAGCTGGAGTTGCCAGTGCGGAGCTGTCTACCAGCTAATTACGAGGAGACAGTGCTCAATGATGATTATCCTCCTCTCCTCGATATTAATTACAGCACCTCCTCGTAGGTACTCGTTAAGCACGTCCCTCGCCGCAGCAGAAGTGTGTGAGCACGCTCAGAGGCATGTGTGCAAAGCTCGTGACCACCGTCATGTAAGGTACAGCAGGTAAGAAAGTGAGAGCTGCAGCTACACGAATGGCAGTTAATCGTGTCTCGAAGATCGGCATCTAACTCGCTGATGGGATCGCCGCCAGCTGCGGCCGTCCAAGTCTCGAATGGTCTGTGCTTCCCTTTGAGTCGCTTTTCGCTCTCACCACTACTTACGCAATTGGCAAAGCTGTGGGCTCGGGTGCCGCGGCTTTGGGGGAGGGGAGCAGCTTTTGCCTGCAAATCCACATCGCTACCTCTCTTGATATCCACACTGACCACTCGCCACCCCTCCCCCCAGCGAGAGACACCTTTGACATCGAAAAATGGTGGTCCTCACTAGTTATAATTCCCTCTCACTTTTTCTCAGGTGCACATGATATTTCAGGCTGTTTGTCGTCAGGTACCCGTGCCGTGAGTGTGGAGGCATATGTGTCGTGCATTGTAGACATAAAAAGGCCCGATCATCCCTCTCCCTTGGCAGGTGTAACCTCCATCACCCTGCTCCTATTGCCTCAATTTTTCTGTTGACCACTGTCACTTCTAACAATAGCGAACGAAGAGAGATTCTCATCGCTCGTGCCTGTCGTTCCAGTTCCGATCTCCTTACCTTGAGTCTTGATCTTTGAGCTGTACAACTCACTAACAGCCAAGGTTCTAGAAATTCTCTCATCAGAGGAACTACACCTATACTTACACCGACCATTCTTATCGTATAACTACTACTGGCTCCAAAAGTAGCCAGTATTCTCTGCCCATATCATTGTCATCAAAAGTCGGCAAGCAACCATGGCTTCCTCCATACTTCTATCCACCGTCTTGCTGCTCTGCGTCAACCTCGTCGTTGGCATCCCTTTCCTTGACGCACGACAAACCACCACCACTCCACCAGCAAGATACTATCTCAACACCAAGGTAGTTAACGGAAACCACAAGGACACCGGTACTAACAAAACGAACCTGTGGGTTTACTCACATCACACCGGTGCTGGTCTCGGTGACGCCGGACTTTCTTCCAACAAATCCGTTGCCTGGGAGGGCTATTTGAATGGTACTCAGCAACTATTCACTTATGAGAACAACCAGATTGGTCCATGGCCTATGTCCATTTCAACTGGTCCTTATCAGCGTAGGTTTTCTCCAGAATCTGGTGGAATACCATTCAATACTGTTCTTTGGCCAATGTTACTAACTTTGTCGCTCGATAGAATGGAATCCTGCTACCATCAGCATTGCAGACACCCCCTTGGATGGGTTCTTCTTCAACTCTTCTGGCCTCCAATACAACTATAGCATTGCTGGATGGCTAGGTGAGTATTTCTCTTCCACTCCGGTATTTTGGTGGCTGACCAGCATACAGCATGTGATTGGTGGCACGGTGTTCCACAGCTATTCAACTTGAACGGATATGCTTATGGCCCCATTCCGAGCTCGTGTTCAAAGGTCCAGCTTTTGCCAGTTGCGGTCTAAATCAATTGGCAGAAACCTAGACTATTTTTCTTTGAGGCATAGAAACTTCATTTTGCAATGCATAGCGTCGTAACCAGACCAGGCCGTCTTTGGGGGCAGCAAAGGGCTTTATCAAGCAAAACAACTCCTTTCTGGAGGTATAATGTGTAACATTAGACAGCGGATCAAATATCATGCCTACAAAATCAGCATTTCTCTCACGCTAACCCCATTTGCACTGTGAGCGCCCGAGAAAATCCGTACTTTGATGCTGGTTGCAGCAGCATCGTTGCCGTGCAAAGCGTTGGAAGTATTCGGTTCATATGGCCTTCCATAATGAGAGCCTTCCATCTCTACTCGATCTCGGTGCCTGCTTTTGTATTTCGAGAACAAATATGGCCTCAAGCACAGCACTTGCTTCTAACGGTGCCCATTGCAGAATGACTATGTAGGTCAATTTGTCCCAATGTGGCGTCACGCGTGGACGGCTGTCAATAGTTGCTACTGCTCTCTGCACTTGGCCTGCCTGCTCAACAGAAGTCTCAACAGGCTTTTTCACACCACCAAAAGCTTAGAAGAACTCGATCTCTCCATAAGGGCCAGTGCCAACTAGCTGGAGTTTTGTTGAGAGATTTCAATTATGCCATAGACACCCTTCCCGAGAACACAAGGCTATGGGCAATTTCGCACTACAGAGGGACCAGGGGCATGCCTTTTCTAGAATGTGCCTGGCAGCCGCAAGGAGGGGTTGGCATTACTTACGTGTGTCCGGCTCGCCCACCGAAAATCAAGTCACCTAATTGCCATGGTTCACTTTGCTCATATTCTTCGGCAAGCGTGGTTTCAACCAAGCAGAATGAGTAGCTCTGTCTCTCGAGATGAATCAAATCGGGTCATCCACTAGTAACAGAGAAGTTCATTCATTCATTCCCCACTTCGTGGATTTTGAACCTGGAGCTCTAAAAGGTAATCATCGCAGCTGTGGATGGTGTCTAGATGGGCACAAGCTTCATTATGATGAGGCTTGTTGAATTGGCATCCGATGAGGATGGCAGGAGATCCTGATCTTCTCCATCCGCTGTTTGAGCAGACTTATTCTTGGACAAATGTCCAGAAAGAACTGCTGGCGACCACACGCTACCAACTATGCTTGTTCAAGTTGTTGAGTCGTTGTTTGACATGGACTGGAGGCGTCGTGCCGCGTGTTGCATGTAGGGCAAAAAGCCGAACACAGTATTTAGATCAAAAGGTCGCAGTGGGCACTTGCTTGCGTTTTGGGACCAAAGTTGTTCCTTTCCAGTGTCCGAACATAAATAACCAGAAGATATTTGTTTTTTTTGGAAAAAAAATATTGCTATGTCATTCCTGGCCCACAAACATGACGCCGGCGGTGACAGTGCGACATGGATGATTTTAATTCCTCCGGGAAGACGTGTATCGAGCACTCGAGGTTGAAACCTCCAGGGTGTGCTAAGTTACATGCTGTCGCGATCGCAAGAAAATTGGGTGTGGTCATGGAGGCTTGGAATTTGGGCGGGGCTGTGATTGCAGGTAGTCATTGGGATGGTCGACAGTACGATGAACAGAGGAGCCTTTTGGCTATGGAAAGGGGCTGAAATATCATGGTTTTCACTGTCTTTCATCCTTTCTCTTGCAACGCGCTGTTGAAATCCCTCCTTCGCAAAGCGTAGCAACAGGGATATCTTTGCTATGGTTTGGATTGTGATAATCAGATAAACGAGTAAAGATTTCATGTGGGATGAGGCAAGTTAGAATTCCATAACACGAGGCAGACATTGGTCTCATGGGGCTCGTGGGCGCTGGGAAGATTCATGAGAGGCATGTCCATTGAATCTATGACTAACTGGTGTTGCTTAGGGATGAAGGTTTCGCTGACGTAGACATCAAGCTGGACGTGTGGTTACAGTCGAAGAAGCATTCGAGCAAAGAAGTCGGTGAGACTCCTAACTAGACGGGTGAGGGGGAATGGCGGCGACTTGTATGAGTACGGGAAGGTACACTTACGTGATGTGGTCCTCCCATTAAACCCCAAGGAATTCGAACGTGCAGCTGGGACTGATCACAGCAGTATGAAAGGTGTCATATCGAGGTTGGTTGATGAGCCTGGGCATAAGGAGGTACCTGTGGTGTGTTTGGAAACGGCTTGTTGAGGAGTACATGCCATACCGGACTTCAGAATATGTTTGACGAAATAGCTCATTGTTGTCCTTTGTGCTGGCAGGGACTCCCTTTTTGTCCGCTCGCTTTGAAATGCCGATATGCATGAAAGTGTAAAATAGGCGAAGAAGGGGACTACATGGCAACAGGCATCTGCTGTGGCTTTCTTTCGTGTATCCACATCCCAACGTTGCCAGCCCAATGTTGATGGCGCCATCCCTCCACAGCGGAATACGAAAATCGCAATGACCCATGTCGGAGTCCCCCTGATGCAGTCGGTATTCTGACAATCACATAACTTTCAGGCTTTCCATGGACTGCATAACAGACTGGTAGCAACATGCTGATGGTACTGACGCAGCAATGAAAATTATCCAGAAACATCGCCTCTGACCGAACCACAGGCCATCATTGCCAGGAGTGTTGCTGTCCGGGCAAGGTTGTCTCACTCAGCTTCAGCCAGATACCAAGCATCCTCTTGCAATCTCCGCCAGGATAGGAATTTTTGGGTCATGAGCAAAGTCCTGCTTGTTGCCTGGGTAAGGATGACACAGCAGCCTAACACGTCTCACTCAAGTTTGCCTTATTGCATCAAATACCATATAGCCTCTTACATTTCTAGAGTGGTTCGAACACGCGAGAGTGAGGCAAAGGTGCTCTATGGTGCGGCATGGATTGGCTAGAATAGTCTCAGAATAGGATTTGCCTCAAGTAGGAGTGCCTGATACGCCTGTATCTTGTCTGCTACAGAAACTTAAGGCTCACTTACTCAAAGAAGTACTTCGGTACCGTGACTTGTCAATCACATCCTTTCATCTCGGGACGCTTGGCTGAAGTGGAGGTAGTGCGGGAATTGAGATGGACCAGAGTCTGTAATTGGTACGTTCACACTTGGCTAATGAGATTTCGGTATCAGCCCTGCCAATCTCAAGGACGTACAAGGCGAGGAGACAGGGCGCTCGAGAACAGAGTGTCTTAAAGGTTGTGGAACAACCGTATCCCCGGAGACTGTTGGACATGCCAATCTCTGGTGGGCAAGATGCTTATCGGCTCAAACTTCCGGCTCAAGCCCCGATTTGTTGGTTGACTCCCGCATAGCTGCTGAATAGGACGTGTCCATAATGAGAATTCCGCCATTGGCGATTGCAGCTGTGGAAACTGTAGGGGATGAGGTACATCCTGGATCCTGGCGAGACAGATCGATACCTGACAGGAGAGTCACCGATTAGGATCTAGAAATCCGGTGGGAACCGAAAAGGAGGTCTCAGATTGACGATGATCAGGTGTGTAAAGTCAAGTGGCAGTCTGCTTGGTCTTTGGGTAGGGTACTCTGCGGACAAGACCGATGGTTGGCTCGTGCTGTGTCTGAAAACCGTGTCTCGTTGGTTCAGATGTAGTACAGGGGGCTTTGACTTGTGATACCGAAAATCTTTCCCTCCATTCGTTGCTGGGAAGTCGGTAGTCAACCGCTGAGAGTCCACATTCATCCACGTGGCGGGTCTTGAATACTCGCCCCTCCATTCTCTTGAGCAACCTGAAGGGATACGGGCGCAAAGGCGACTCTCGTAGACATAGCGGCCTGAACTATCAAGTACAAACACCGCGTGATCTCCAAAAATCTGGCCACTCCTATAAACTTGGAATGTCAGTCATCTCTGAGTGTCTCGTTTGTTTGGGCTCCGTCGAGGAGCAACACCATGTGATCATCGTCCAGAAAGTTTTCAAGCGGAAAATGTCCCTCGACGGAGGCAAACAAACCATTGGCCTCCACTACGCAAGCCAATGTCGGGAAGGAGTAAGAGGAGATGCAGTACCCCGTACCAGGGAGCAGGCCCAAAGCGAAGGAAGGGAACAATACTAGGGCAGCTGCGCAGTAGTTCTGAGCTCAGAAATCGCTTCTCTATAGGACTAGACTAATGAATCCCAGTCCCTCCCGTCGGAAGGCTATTGGAAAGCCCAGCTAGTAATATTTATGCGGGTTTTTCTGCACGGGACGTGTAAGGATGGAGGGGATGATCACCAACTGGTAGGCAGGAGGGGCGGCGCCTGGGTCCATGCATATCAGCGGGAAAAACACAGAAGAACATCAGGGAGTCGTGCTCAGGAGTCAAGATGGATGTCACTTGTCCCTGCCTCGAGCTAGAGAGGCTGATGCGTGGCCGTAACGGGTGTGAGGACTTTCTGGTGGAGAGGTCGAGGATCTACAACTCATGAGAGTGCAGCGGTACAGGGATGTGATGACTAGGGTCGGTATATTTTATCACGTGACATGCTTGGCATGGGGGGCTTGTCGTCGCTTCCTCCAGGCTTTGGTTTCGAGATTCCGCCACCTCAACAACAAACAATTTTTTGTTTGGATGCATCTGCAAAGCAAACATTCCGGGCCATGGATGGCCTGGCTCTTCTCATCTCGCAGAAATACGCGTCGAGTCGAGTTGGGTCAATCTTTTACAGTGCTCAAGGCTGTCTCTGAATACCTGTGATCTGTTTAAAAGCGCCCCGCCTTAAGGTGCCACAAACCACTAGCCCTGGCTTGCAACGTGTCTCTAAGGATCACTGACTTAGAGGCAAACTACCTGTGGGCAGTGTCCCCCCTGCAACTGGCTGTAGCCACAGCTGAGCGAATGAGATTAATCTAGATGTGGGAGGCTTCCCGACGCCTGATTGCTTATGGGCCTGTTAGATCGTCCAGAGGGCGATCCATGATCCCAATGGAAATCGATGAGAATCAACCCTGGTCACCTGGACGAAATGTTCAAGCTGTCGAGTATCCTGTCGCGCGTCTTCCAGTAATTTCGCCCCGGCATAGGAGATGTGCCGATTGGAACTTAGCAATCACTTTACCAGACTTGTTGTCTTCGGGGCAAATCTTGGATACGCCCACTTGATTTCATGGTCATCACTGAATCTGATCAACTGAACTTGAAAACACTAGTCTTTTATTCAGAAATCCGATTTCAAGCAATCATAGAGGTGACCGAGACGGCACGATCCGATGCCGACCTCGGGTCCCTGGTATCATGGGCGTACTATGAGCAGGCCAAAGGGAGGCAAATGGAAATCCAGAAGGGCGAGAGCGGCCCACAAAAGTTGCGACAGCCTCGAATACCCAGGTACAGCTACCTCTCTTCCTTCCTATACCTCATCCTTACAGCTTGTGTTTTCGAGTACGACACTCCCTGAACCTTGTTCCTACTCCCAATGCGTTCTCCACTTCCCACTCGGTCTCAATCCGACTACTCTTATCCAAGCCTGTGCCATTTGCCAACCTGACTTATCATTTCCCCACTCGAACTCGGCCAATACTAGGACATGTCTCTGGTTACCAGTGCTAAGCCGGGCATCCTCAACCTTTAGAAGCCATTCTCCACCTTGAATATCAATCTGCCTTTTGCTATAATTCAATTTTGCAGCTTTGTTGCCCGCGTTCCCTCTGGATTTCAAGTCTGATTTGATTCTTGACAAGACTTCTTGTCTCAACTTTTCCTTCTTCCCCGTCACTGCCTCCCCCCATTCTTCCAATTCAAACTGTACCTGCCTGGCTCTGCCATCTCAGCATTGCTTATCGTCTTCAGAGCAACAGTTGAGGCGAGAGCTACTGAGGTACCTTTTCCAGTACCACTCGTGGGCGAACTTGTCATATTCCTTCGCCGTGACAGCTGTGACAGATTCAGAGTTTGGACATTTACCTGTGTGAATCCGGAAGCACAGAGGCTTGACTGGCGTTTGACCATACCCATCGATTGCAGCCATGACTAGCTATGCAGCCCGTACTGCTGGCCATGCTGGTCAAGATTACAACAACCTATTCTATTCAAATCAGCACCTCGGCACCTCGCAGTATTCTAATGGGGACGGCTTGAATTATCTCTATGGCAATGGTCAAGTTCAATACCAGCCTGTTGCCTCACCATGTTCATCGTATTCGCCCGCCTACATGCCAGGCCAAAGTGTCCCATCATCTCCGCTCTACATGCCTAACGCATCAGCACTCGCTCTTCAATACCAGAATTTGAGACCACCAACTCTTCCTTCTCAATCCCGGCCGCTTGCACGTCCATACTACGCTCCTAGCAACTCGGGGGAGAGAAACGTTGGAGCACGGCACCATTGTTCACCTCATGAAGGGGCTATCATGGAAGTGACGGAGGAACAACACTCTCCAAACGCTGATACTAGGCTTTCAGAACCAATATTGCCTCCTTTGCCAGGTTTTCCAGATGTCCACGAATTTGATGAGCTGATGAAAAGGTTTAGCCTCCCGTTTCTCTTGTAGATTGGTAAATTCTGACTCAAACCACAGATATGTCGATGAGCTCTCCCCGAAGAAACAAGACAAAGCCTTGATACACGCGAGTAGAGCAGCAAACATCAAATCAGTTCTTATTGACAAGAAGACCACAACTATCGAGTCGGCACAATTTCGGTGGGTCACGTTGCTTTTCCAAACAAGCTGCGCACATTTGGATATGGCACCGGGATGTACTAGCTAACCGGTTCTACAGATTTTGGGTCAAGAAGATGTTCACACTCCAACCAAACGATCCCAGTCTACCAGAAGTAAGTCTAACGGCCCCAGTAGGGATGTACAACTAACTTGGGTAGAAACAGAAAAAGATTTGTCATGAAGGGAAACCTGTGGCTGTTCGTGAGAAGTTATTCAAAATTCTCACCAAAGCACATAAACAATGCCAACATGGGGGACGCGACAAAACTTCTGCCTATGTGAGGCGTACATATTCATGGTAAGTCACTAGGCTGAAATTTCCATTCCATCGCTGATAGATTTATGCAGGGTTCCAAAAGAGCTTATCTCTCGATTCGTCAAACTATGCCCAACCTGCCAAGTTCGAAGAGGGCCGAACCGAAACTCGCCACCTGAATCTGAACGAAGCCCTGAAGTGATGACAGAGGTGCAATCTCCAGAAGCTGCTCCAGGATCATGTTCGAGAAATAACGCTTTGGCCAAGAAACAGGTCTCTAGCAGCGAGAACCTATCATCGCATGCTGGCTTCGCCACCAGCTCGAATTTCGAGCAGCAGAATCGGTGGATGACCCCACTTCCTCCACAGGATACTAGTATGAGCCGATTGAACCATCTAACCATCAATAACAACTTGAACGGTCACGAAGGCTACAGTACTATTCCTCCTATGCCTATGAATTGTACCAACGCCACCCCACCTGGTCTATCATTCTCTGCGGGCCCCTTTGCAAACGGTTCCACGGCATCCACAGCCTTGACCAATGGTTCTGCTTATAAGCCGCCCCGAGGCCATCTACGGACAGGTCACAATTATGGAGTCAAGATTGAGCAAACATATATGTGATTCATCATGGAAGACTCATCACCGTAAACTCCTATCTATTTTGACACTTTGTTTCCAGCACATATTTGGATACGGTGACGTCGACTATACTTCCCATTCTTCGAGCCGGGTTCATCAAGGAATGATGTTGCAGGGTGAAGAATTTTGGGAAGCCGCAATAGACAACCGTGCTTCTGCCATCAATAACCTTCTCAAAGTCCTCTCATTGGACCTTGCAAGGCTGCCGCAGCATATCTGGTGCCGTTTTCTAGGGCTGGGCGGGTTATCATGAGGAGTTATTTGTGGGAGAGAAAAAATTAATGTCGACTTTGTCGGACATGAAGAATGGCTTAGAAACTACCTGCATTTTACTGGAGCTACGGATTGGAAAAGTCAACAGATTACGACGAGAACGATGTAATGCTCAAACCAACAGGCCGAAAGGAACGAAACGTTGTTCGACGAGATAGAGAAGCCGATCTCCGGTTTCCACCAGAGACCGTGAATTTTCCGGGTTTGAAAGGGCTATGGATTGAATCGACGAGGATTGCAGTAGGCTGGGAACGACTTGAACTTGAAGCAAATGGGATGCAAGACTGCTCAACGCAGTTTTCAACGATCGTGATTGACCACTGGTGAGCATAGGAAAGCCATTTCGGGTTGGGAAAGGAAGAAGCAAAGAGTACAAAACAGTCAGCGCCAGAGCATGCTGGTGGGGAAAAAAACAACTCCTATCTTGAGGACATTTATCAGACAAACTAACCCCAGATGACCGGCACCATCAAGGGGCTTCACGATAGTTACTCAATAACAAAAAATTATCTGAAAGTAGCTGATTCCTACTATTTCAACACAAACATATGATCGCCATTCCTCAGACTTTGACATGAAAATGAGTATAGCCAAGTGTAGTGTTCTAGGTCCTTCTCAGCCGCGGACATGGACAGAAGCGCATGCGCTGCGGACAAGGCTACTATCCTTCAGGGGTAACAGGCTGAGATTGATTTCGCAGGGCTTCTGATAATGCTACCAATGTGGCAAGAGCAACTATGGGGTTATGCGATGAATCGGTTAAGGATAAGCTCATCTATTCATGCAGAGCCGAAAAGGGGTGTGGGATGGGTGTGGGATATCCATGGTGCATGATTGGGTCATGGTGACTTTCTAGCGACTAAGCCAATCTGAAGTGTGAAGAGCTCTTCTCACTTCCAACAAAATCTAATTATTGCGAAACCAAGGGTCCCGGCAAGTATCAAATTGACACAGATTATTTCTCCTGAATTCAGCACCAAGTCTAGCTGGAGGCTCAGACTTCTATGAAAACATCAAAACTTTAAGTTTGAGGCTTTGTGCTCAATGGATTTTGAGATGCCAACGTTTACGGTGCAGCATAGGATGCAGCGCTATCGTGATGTTTGCTTCACCGGAATCTTCAGCCCTACGATTGGGGCAAGAGCGATTCGTGGGAAAAGGAGATGCTAAAAGGGAAGGGGGGAACCTTAAAGGCCATCCAGTGCCCTCTGCGCGTTTCCTCCAAAAAGTTGTTGAACAGCCTGGCAATTGAGATTTCGTCCTTCATTCTCAGTGCACCAGCCTTCCCACGTCGTCCTCCCATCGCACCATTCACCAAAACCTTGGGTATACCGTAAACCGACTCACCATCCTTAGTTGAGCACAGGTCTCCGCGTCGCAGCGTCCTGCTGCCATCTGTTTTCCCACCATGAATCTCTTCAGGTTGCTCGGTGAGTTTGTTCGCACCAGGATCTCTAGGACGATCAAACTTGTTGGATACTGATTTCCTGTGCTTCTAGCCGATCTGTCCCATCTTTTCTCGATATTCATTCTACTTCACAAGATGAAAATCTCCAATGTATGAGCCGACTTGTGATGAATTTCGAGCATCAATCTCACCATTTCGTAGTCGTGCGCAGGCATATCTTTCAAATCACAAGCTCTATACTTCTTTGTCTATGTCACTCGGTATCTTGGTCAGCGTCAACCCGCGCCTTCTTGGGAAATTAGCATTGTTGACGAACTGAATCAGATCTCTTCTGGACCTTTACCGACAGCGCATGGAATACCATTTTCAAACTCATCTTTTTGGCGTCTTCTGCATACACCCTATATGTGATGCTGAACGACTACAAACCTACACACGACCCGAACCTCGATACCTTTCGCGTTTCGTACCTTCTAGGTGGCTCAGCTGTTCTCGCAATCATATTCCCATACAAATGGACTGTCTCTGAGGTTCTTTGGGCCTTCTCCCTGTGGCTCGAAAGCGTCGCTATACTGCCACAATTGTTCATGCTGCAAAGGACCGGTGAAGCAGAAACAATTACGACACACTACCTGTTCGCGCTAGGCATTTATCGAGCACTGTACATTCCGAACTGGATTTACAGATACTTCGCTGAGGCAGGTCACTTCGATCCTATTCCCGTGATGGCCGGTATTGTTCAGACCATCCTATACTCTGACTTTTTCTGGGTCTACTATACAAAGTAAGCGAGGATATAAGGGAGTCGCATTGAAAGCCGCTGACAAAACTGCTTAGGGTTCTCCAGGGGAAGAGCTTCAAGCTTCCAGTCTAAGCCAAGGCTGGCTATGTCTTCATTCAAGCGCATTCTGCCATTCAGCATTAGGCGGTGCTCGTGTGTATTCCCGCCGAACGGATGGGTACGATTCCTTACCATGTATCATCAAATCTGAGAAGGATCAACCCTAGAATTAATGAGTTTGTGGAAGGCCGATGGAATTACAGGATGTGTCACAGTGAACTGACTGACTCGAACTCTTATCCTGGGGCCCATTCTATTGTGGTCTCAACCTCGGTGTATGTATAAGCAGCCCATTGACCAGTTTCAAAATTGGATGCATTTCACCGGCCGCAGCGACTAGCATGGAGGCGCAGCATCTCAGAGTGTTCGTGGACAGTATTCAGTACAAGAAACGGCCTTGGGGCATCAGTTGGTCAGTCGCTGAATTTCCAATGGAAGAGTTGGACGTCCTCGTATTCAAAGCCAGGTCTGGTGCGATTTTGGTGGTTTTGTTTTCCAGCGCGACAAATCCACGTATGATGACGAAAACTTGAATTCCATACACGCATAGTGTTTGTTTTACTACCATAGACTTCATTTCTAAAACCGAAAAGATTTCGATTAAAATACAATTTCACTCCTTTTCCATGGAAGGCAGGGCCGCTGTCAGACTCAACATGGAGTCCTGAATAAGCCCTCCCCGGATCCTACTTCATTGTCGAGGAAAGGACATAGTGGAGGATTAGGGAAAGGGATGCTACAGCCCAAGGAAAGAAAACTTGCAACGAACGTGCTAGGGGTACGTACATACAAGTCTGCAGTAGCACGAGAAAAGGGACACTTAAAAGGCAAACGTACCAAAAATCTACGGAGGGGGTGCACATTAAATAGGATAGGTAACTGACTATGGTAGCAAGAAAGACTCTAAACCTGAAAACCACGTGTGACGTAGTACAGGGAGCTATCGTCGTGAACAAAGATGTTGATCGGGCCTTTAAAATATATGACATTCAGAATAGGTAGGTAGGTAGGTGTATATGGCATGGTATGGTAAGGTATAGTACGGTATGATATGTTATGTAGACATGAAGATGACTCTTAGGAGATTCGTGATAGGTAGGTAGGTAGGGATGTGGATGAATAGGTAGTGTTTAAATCGGTAGCGGTGCTGTCGTAGATGTGCATGAGTCTAGCTTGGCGTGAAGCGGTCGAGATGCAATTGGGCTGACTGGTACCAGACCCAGCCAGTATGCCCCAGGAGAACCATAAGGAAAGGAAAATATTCGAAAAGATCGCTCGCTCGCTCGCAGAAATGAGGGTATAATGTGGACAAAACAACATAAGGCCAACTGGAATTCCAGATTTGAGAAAAAAAGATCCCATCGCCTTGAATCACGTTCGGTCGACGGAGTTGTCCAAGAGAAGAAAATGTCGGTTGGTGTTAGATATGAGAGATACCGTCGCCGAGTGGGAAACCATGCAAGAATCCTTGCTAGATCGTCGTCGTCAAGATAGTCAGAATGTAAGATGTAATGAATGTCACGGGTTGGTCGCTTCCCTCCTCTTCAACTTTGCTCTTCCACGGCGGGGTGCCCTTCTGCGTTTTCACCTCACCAGGCACTCTTTGCGCCCAATACTGCAAGCACAATCACAACAGTGATCACGATAACCCCAACGATGCACATGCACCGGTTCAGATTCCGCCACCAGCGCGCGTTCTGGAATCTAAGTTCCTCGATACCCTGAGCATGTCTCTCAAGCCTGAGTTTGGCAACGATATCCATTTGTTCCCATTCAGCAGCATTCAGCTGTTGTTGTTGAAGCTGTTGTACACTGAGCCGGCTTGAGCGCTGTTGCTGCATAAGCTGTGCCTGATATTGCGCAGAAGCAGCCGCGCGCTTTTCTAAATCTCCAAGGCCCTCCGGCCGTTTCGGTAGTGGGAGGAAAGCAGCCACGAACCAGGCGAACGGCACAAGGAAGCCAGTAGTAAAAAGCGCGACTTGAGCTGTTCGAAGATCGGCTCTGCCAAAGAAACTCGACCCTGTATCGGCTATACTAGGCGCCACCCATTTAGCTTTGGCATTAAACGGGAAACCGAGGCCTAGGGAGACAGACGATCCTGTATTGAGTCTGTGGTCGTGGTGGAGATGGGGGGAACCAGACCAGCGACTTTGTGTCCGTGTGGGATAATAGATGACTGACTGAGACGAGCTCACGCTCAGGGCACCATTGGAATCACTGCGAATATGGTGTTGACGCACAGTTAAAGTAGAGCCACGCCTATCTTCATTAGGACTCTCATGAACTTCGACTACTCCAGCCCAATGGGCGCGAGGATCGGCGGGATGCAAGCTAGCTGATAGTGAGCGTCCATGGCCTGAGGGTCGACGGGCACCAGGGTAAGATTGTACACGGTTTGATGCGGTGGCAGCCGTTGCTGGACCACGAATCGGATTTGACACCAAGGGCCCTACACCTGGCAGGGTGTGTGATTTTCGGGCCTCGAGCTTGGGTCGTTTCTTTGGTGTGAAGAGAGCTTGGATACGATCACTCATTCCTTGATGAACATTCGAGGCACTTTGTTGAGACTTTGAAGTATTAGGACGTGGGGGAAGCGATTTGCGAGACGAAATATTGCTCAGATTGACATGTGAGCCGTTGGAATAGAGGAAATTGAAGGACTCTTTGTAGAATCCCGAATAATAGCGTCGAGCCCAGGTTGGAACAACGTTACTTGCTACACTGCCAGACGAAGAAGGGCGACGGGGGATGGAAAGAACACTATTTTGTCGTGACTGCGTAAAATTTTTCGTAGAATTAATGCGTGATGTGGATGAATTCAGCGATGAGTTGGAATAGCCGTTGCTGCGGACTCGTGCAAGTGATTGGGATCGATACCCGTAATCATCAGGAAGTGCTGAAACCTCATCAGAGGCTTCATGCTCATGAGACTCAGATCCCGGTATTACCCGGACCACGGACTGATTTGCGGATTCATTAAGTATGAATGTTGAGGCAGGAGCGAGGTCGTCAGAAGTGAGGAGGTCGTCAAGGTCGTCATCTAGGAGGGATGATGCTTTACTTCCACGTCTTGTTCTTGTCCAAGAACCTTCGGAAGGCACGGCGGATAATCTATTAGAAAACCGGGGCACCACTGATGCGTCGGTGGACATTGACCTCGAATTTCGTTTGGCCACCACAAGGCCTACCTGTTGTGTAATGAGCGGAGCTCGAATGACGGGATATTGGATGCGTGGCGGACTGGAACTGAGAGCGTCCTGGAGACTCGCGTGCGTATCAGCAATGGAGCTATCATCTGAATTAGGATGACTAGATCTTCCCAGTACATGCACTATAGAGCTAGAATCTTCGATTGATTCTCCTCTGGGACGAAGACTCTGGCTGATGGATGAGCTTGGCGTTGGTCTCTGTGTAGGCGATGAGGGGGCGGCTGTGACGGACGTAGCATATCTGCCAACTGGAGGACTAGAAGCTAGAGGATTTCTTGCTCCTGTTCGCTCCGCAAATGAACGACTATCCCCAGTGTTAGACCTTTTGCGCTTGATGGATAAGCTCGATGAAGACCGAGAATGAGTAACAAAATTCGGAACTCTGGGGCGCACAGGGGGTGATGACATTCCTAGTTTGATGACATTTGGGCTGGAAGACGAATCAGTCGATTGGAACTGCTCCGAACTTGAGGTGCGAGCGAGTCTAACAACATTGGGGCTAGACGAGCTGTTTTCGGTGGGGTAGTCTTCAGTAGAACGAAGACTCTCAGTCTCATCGAAAGTTTCAAGAGCAGGACTGGTTATGTCCTTGAAGGCAAATGGTCGTGGGCTAGAAGTCGCTCCTAGCACCCTATAATTAGGACTCGAAACCGAGGCTAGTTTTTCAGATACCGATGTGAACGAAGAGCGAGATGAGAGTCGCTTCGCGAAACGTGATGGCTGTGGCAAGGATGGAAGAAGAGCCAGATCGTCAGAGGATATTTTCCGAAGTGATTCCCATGCAAAAGGTTCTGACAGGCTGTCGCTTGAGCTGACGCTGCGTAACCTTGAAGAGTTCGCAGTGCTAGGGCGCAGTGGAGGCGAAGTTGCCGTAGATGGACGAGAGGATTCTTCAGCTTGTGACTCGTACATATCTCTCAGAGCCTTAACCGACCGCTTTAATCTTACTGTTGGCTGTGCAGAACCACTTCGGAGGGTTCGATCTCCATCAGAACTTCCTCCAAAATCGCTCTGGAAGACCGGGCCGAAGGCATCGGTAAGAGGGCTGCCACCGGCTCGCTGGTTGCGAAGGGTACTGGGAAGGAGGACATGTGCAGCTTTCGTTGGGAAAGGTGTAGTGTTGTAGATGTTCGAGTTCTCTTGGTCCAGCCTTGGGTCCCTAGCGAAAATCGATGGGATCTCATTTGCTTGAGACTGAGACCTTTCCTTTAGAGGGGTTCGATCTGGAGAGGTCCGCTTCGGCGATATCTGTTTCGTCGAAGGGGCCGAGGACATGTCTATCTCATGGTAATGAAAATCTGTCGGGACACTGTTGAAAAGAGATTCGAGTAGAAAGATATTATGGCGATGTAAGCCTGTCGATTATTGTATGGCCTGCAAACAAAAACGAAACGTTGGGACGGTAACGAGCGACTGGAGGTGAGCAGGTGAGCAGTGCAGAAAGAAACAAGGTCTATGCTCAGGAAAAAAACAATAGCAGATGTATGCGTAGGTGCGAGCGTCAGGAAAGGTAGCTCGGGCTATTGTAAGACATGGATGATGCAGGTGCGGAGATGCATATGCACGCTGCAGGGCGAGTTAAATTGATATGACAGCACAGATGCAAAGCCTGTGGGTTTGACGGGTGGTGGTTGTGATGGGCGGTGAGGCTTAAAATTGGGTGGTGGTCTGTACAGGAATGCAGCGGTGATGTGTTGTTTTTCGCCTTTGGTATTCAATGTCAATGAGGATGAAAAAAAATTGAGAGTTGTTGACAGCACTGGAGAAGCACAGAGCGCTGGGTTCCCACTTGAGTACCACTTCCCATGAGTTCCAAGGGCGTGTTCCTTGCTTAGAACCGAAGACGGTGGGCAGGATCAGGGGAGGAAGCACAGCACGATTCAAATAACTGGGATCAGCTCTTGCGAGAATGGATATTGCGCAAGCCCCAGACGCTCTGGGGTGGTTGTATATTGGAAGTGTGTCAAGGAGGCACCGAGAGGTCGCGTCTGTCCTAATCGCGTGGCAGAAGGAGACGCCCCTCTTTACTGGGTGCCTACAAATTCTCCGATTGGACGCGTTGCGGTCGCGAAATTAACGCGTCAATCTAAGTGCGCCAGGGGGGACGTTGGAAGATGAGCATCCGAGACTCGGTGAGCCTAGTGCCCCAGCGCCCACCCAGTGGAGGTGACTTGTTGATGCCTTGTTGGTGCCTTGCTCTCCACAGAGCTGGCCAGCCTGGCACAGTGGCTGGCACAAGAGGCGCCTAGGAGGCATCTGGGAGGCACCTAAGAGGCTTCGTTGAACTAATCAGGATAATCGATAATCTGCTCTTGGACTTCCCTCTTTTGCTGCTCAATTTCTCCGGACGCTTGATACTGGGCCTGGTGGCTTTGGGCGTGCAGTTGAGATGCAGCCTTTCAATCAATAGTCGAGACATTAACAGTGATCACCGCTGAGTGCTCTGTGATATCAACGCTGTACGGAGGACGTGGTATGTCGACACGTGAGATGTCCTGTCATTTGGTCGCATGTGACTGTCATTTGAACGTGAATCACAGCCTTGATTTCCCCTTTTCTCCCCTCCATAATTACTGCCTCAGTAGCCTCCTCGCCTCTCAATCTACCAAGCAATTGCTATTGCCATTCGTCCAGAACTTCACCAGTAGTGTGACCAACTCTCTCTGCAACCCTCCTTGACACCTGGAATTGCCACGCACCTATCAATGGCTCCCACCGAGCTGTTCAACCGGCTGAAGGAGACGTATTTTCGACATGAAGGTATGTTGTGTTATTCATTGGATGAGGAATGCCCATTTTCCCTGGTCCTGAAACTAGTCTCGACTCTTCCGACGACCTCACTCGATCCCACTCCAATTGTCTTCCACGACATCTTCATTCCCATTGCGCTATTATTTTCACATCGATTTTTCAATTATCGATAACTGGCTGATATGCTGATGACCCAATGCCCTAGACAAGGATGCACCCGTTATATCCGCCACCACTGCAACGGCCCTTTCTGTAAGTTGACATGCTGGCTCTTCAGATACTGTTTCACCCGCCCATGGACAGGGTCGTGTCTCTCTTGTAACATGTGGCTTGACTTGCGACTCCCAATGCCTCGTCTGTCCCAATCGATTGTGACAAATGCCGACAATACTTGTACTGACTGTTCGGTTCTGGGGACCAGATTGCATCTGTTCTCATCTATGTGGTCCCGTTCTATCTGTCCCGAACAACTAGGCCGTCACCAACTCTCAATCGAGATGCCCCTTCGGTCATCCGAGCCCGCATCCAAACCGTCACATTGGCCAGTGTGGTCGCTTCCACCGCAACGCTCTATTTACTTGTTGTGACAGCAAAGCTGACACCTACTCAATCACTCCACTTTCTTGGCTACTGGCCCCTCTCGATCACCGATGTGGCCAAGGCTTGCGCATTGACTCTTCTCCTCTACCTTGGACCCTTGTTCGAGAAGATCTGCATTGAAGGCGACATGGACAATTTTCGTCGAGGTCGAAAAGTGGTTGAGTCATTAAGTAGCTGGCAGGGCTATCGAAATTACGTCGCTGGCCCCATCACTGAAGAGGTCATCTTTCGGTCTGTCTTGGTTCCCCTCCACCTGCTGGCAAAGGTATCTCCCACCAAGATCGTCTTTCTCACCCCTCTATACTTCGGCATCGCCCATGTGCACCACTTTTATGAGTTCACGTTAACTCATCCTCATACTCCCCTGATACCGGCGCTATTGCGGTCGTTGTTCCAGTTTGGGTACACAACCTTGTTTGGCTGGTTTGCAGATTTCATTTATCTTCGGACCGGATCGATCTATGCCTGTATCATCATCCACTCCTTCTGCAACTGGGTCGGTCTTCCTCGATTCTGGGGCCGAGTGAAACGCAGGGAGCAGTACCCTCTTTCCCCGGTGGCGATCAGGGGTAAGGATGACACAGATGCCGTCCATGCGCGTGGGGGAGGGGACGCAATGGGTCTGAAGTGGACAGTAGCCTATTACGCTCTGCTAGTGACTGGGGCATATCTGTTTTACAACGGGTTATGGCCGTTGACGATATCAGAGGCTGCCCTGGCTCAATTTTCAAGCAGGGAGAAGCTAAAAGAATCCAAGCGCTGGTTCTCATAGGGTAGATTTGACGACAATTAGACTGAGTACAAGGACTTCGAATTGACTGCTAGGGTAACGAGTTCAATAAAGATATACGCAATCATGCAAACGAGGTGGCTGATTTCGGTTCACAAATGTACCTACGACAAGTACTCCGTACTCCGTAGCATGCTAACTGGAAGTTCATGAGCACAAGGCTGAATCCATAGCCTTGCGACGTCATCGCAAATTATCCGAACGCTTCACCCGCTGCAGACTCTCCTCAGATTTAATTACCACCAATGTCCACCATACCCATTCGTATCTACGCCTTCGATTCCCTCGACAATCCTCAAAATATCAAGAACGTATGATATTCCTCCGCTCAACGTCACTGACTCGATATGTCGAACCAGCCAAATCGTTGACCCGCCATTTTTTCAACCAACGCAGTCCTCCCCCTCCTCCATTTCCAGTTATAGCAACATGTCCCTCACCAACATGCCAATGCTCCTCTACGCCGCCCGATCTCAACATCGACCGGAAAAAGGAACTCAATGGCTCCATGGCGCCGTACGCGCGGCACCTCCTCTTCTCCACCGGGCGCATGGACTGGACAAGCAGGATCGAGGATGAGAGGGATACGGCACCCTGGGGACGGCTCACTTCAGAGATGAAACATATCCTAGGACGGGGGAGCAAATTCCACGATGTATGTTGCTGGGGGAGAGTCGTTCCTTCTACCTAAGCCCTTAGTCTCAACGAAGAACGCTGACTTACACGGAGGCGTGCGCCCGAGTGTCATTAGCCCTATAACAACATCCTGATCAGTCACTCCTCGTTCACTCCGTGGGAGGAGCAGCAGTCCTCGCTCGAGACCGGGAAAGTCGACGCGCTCCTCTTTCCCGCCTTTAAACATATACGCTCCCTGGCAGCTGGCACGGCAACAAGCTCAAGCTCGAGCAAAAGACATGATGTCCCTCTGCTACGGGACTTCACACGTGCGTTCCTCCTCCCAGAGCGGCTGCACCGCATCTACGACGGCATACCTGACGCTGAGCGCCAAGCGAGGACACGGGACCCGACCCTCTCAGCGAATCTACCGATCACCGTGGACGACATCGAGACCCCGACGATCCTCATCTGCAGCCACGGACAGCGGGACAGCAGGTGTGGAATCCTAGGCCCGCTGCTCCACCGCGAATTCCAGGATTATATTAATGACCGTACCGTGCCAGTGGCAGAGGGCACCGACGCGAGGAAATATATCGCCCAGACCCAGAAATTCGCCTCCAAATCCACATCCGCCGCCTCGGAGGCTTCTGGATCGTCGTCGTCGTCCGCGTCGACTCCAACCACGACCACACGGATACCAATGCCAGTCAACATCGGCACGATCTCTCACGTCGGCGGGCACAAATGGGCGGGCAACGTGATCGTGTACACACCTCCGAACGCCACTGTACCAACACCGACGGCTTCGACCCATCATGATCGCCACCCTCTGGCCGGCAAGGGTATCTGGTACGGCCGCATCGAGCCCTGCCACGTGCAGGGCATCGTCGAGGAGACGGTCTTGCGTGGCCGCGTCATTCGAGACCTGTTTCGTGGTGGCATTGATGAGCATGGCGCTGTCATCAGGCTGTAGTTACAGTTACTTTAGGAATGAGGCGAGCGATGGACTCCTCTCAATCGAGTCGATTAGACAATGTAAATCGGCCAGTGTATGCTTTTTGAGGCTTATAATTGATTTCTGGGCTGTGCCGTCCGCATTGGAGACTCTGCGTTATAGCACAGCAGTCAACGTCCGCGATGACGCAGAATGCAGAAGCTATGTAGCATACAGGTAAGGGTAGAGACAATACAATCTATAAGAACAGGCTCAAAACAGGGTTCACCCGCTATCAATTAATTATCGATTTGCCTTCTGGCATCGGACTTCACTTTGTATGTACTATACTATAGCACCTAGGTATGTAGGCTCCGCTCCGCTCCTCACGCCTCGTATCGTATCATGCTGTCGTTTCGCTCTCATCGTCATTATGTGTCGTATCTACAACCTGCTAGTGCATGGCCGAGCCAGTCATCTGCTGTTCAACGGGGATTCGGATTTCCCGGGTGAGTTCATCATCGCCATCATCAAGCTCATTCATTCCCTTCATCTTCGTCTAGGGGCAGGCTCCAAATAGTCATGGCCGTTGAATCCGCCCTCGTCATCGTCGAGCTCGTCGCTGTCCCACTCGTCTTCCTGGTCTTCTTGCGCGAGCCGGAGAAACCGCTCGAGTCCTTGTGCGAAGCCCGGGTTATTGCCTTGCCCTGGTGCCGCTAGTGGAAGAATGCCAGGTAAAACTTCGGGGGCCTCATTCCTGGCATCATTGTTCGCGTGATGGGCGTTAGGCTGTGGCTGATTCGGCTGAGCGTGTTGATTGGGCGCCTCTCTGTTTACACGAGCAGGTTCGTTCTGCATCGCGCGCTGTCGATTCCCTTGTTGACCTTGTCCTCGCCGGCCGTGTCGCGGTTGTGGAGGATTAGGAGCGGCTGGGGGTGGATGCCCTGCAGCAGCTCGGGGTCGCTCGGGTAGTTCAAATCTCTGTGGATTCTGGCCACCATGTAGCCCAAAATTGAGGATTTCAATATGCCTCGCACGAAATCGTCCGACATCAGGGGCAGGTTCTTCGTCTGACGTGTCGTCCTCATCCTCTGATAGAAACTCAATATCTGCTTCGACGTGGTCGTCGAGCTGGTCCTCATCTCCTTCCCCATTTTCTCCCCAAACCGCCCTAAAATGGGCATCAACGTCAACATCTTCCCCATCGCCAGCTTCGAGAACCCAGAGACGCATATAACACTGACCCTTTGGGTCATTGAAATGCGAATATGGATTGTCGGCCAGGAGATAGCTGGAGCAAAGGTAGCAGAAATGGGTTTTGCAGTTGAAACAAATCATGTGGTTGCAACCCAAGGTCTTTTGTGCCCGAGCATTGCAGGTGGGGCACGGTGTGGAATATTTCTCGAGGTACGCAGCGGAAGCGGCTTCTTCTTCACTGACTTCTTTTTGGCGACGGGGACTGCATCGTGCAAGCTCACCATGCCAACCTTTACGGCAAACACAGCAGAAAGCAAAGCTACAGTCCTCGCAGACACATAGACGTTCAGCCATAGGTAGAGTTTCAAGGTCATCGGGTCGCGATTGTTCTTCCTCGGAGTCGGAGTCTTCGAATGTGTCGTTCATGGGATCAACAGGCTTCGGATGCTTTTTATTTCGAGCTGCCCCTTGACACCACTGCCGAGGACAATAAATCGTATTCTTATTAGCCTCCAACCGTTTTTTGCGCTTCAATCGTACAAATCGTTGAACAAGCTCTTGGTCTATGGGGATCTGAAGAAGCTCGCTAGGATTCAGTGTTCGATCTTGTTTCCGTCTTTTGGTCGGTCGGCCATTCTCTTCTGCCTCTGCAGGATTATCCTTTCCACAGGTTGGAGATAAGCACTTGACATTGTTGACATCGCCCTCGGTGATGCAACTCTTGTAGAAGTCCTGGAGACATGTCACGCAGAAGACGTGACCGCATAGCGTGAGTCTGTGGCAGTTGACGCCTTTCTTAGGTTCTAAGCAGATACCACAATCAAAGGTGCCCTTGTCAAAATGCTCTCGCTTCGTCTTGAGATCAAAATCTAGGAGTGCCAGTTTCAGATCACTCGATAATTGCAAGTCGGTGCCTGCGAGACCAAACGCATTCTCGGCCTCCTCCTGCACCTGCACAATGTAGGTAAACAAAACCAGGTCTTTCCCCACCTCTTCCCACAATCTCACACTATCCTCACTCAGTCTTTTCAGAACAGGTTGGGATAGCCATGGCGGAGAGACCGTCACCGTCACATTTGGAGGTTGAGTTGCCGGGTAGCCTTCAGGAAGGCTGACCTGTAGAGTCAAAGGTGGCAGATGGGACAGGTCATGGGAATCGAGCTGGGGACATTGCTGAACTTGGGGTTTCACACCCAAGTCATCTTGATCTTGTTCAGTCGATGTAGGAGGGGTCAAAAGCGCACCATCCGTTGGGGGCTTGAAGAAAATGCGGAGAGGATCGATTGGTGTCACCGGTAGCTCGAGAGTTGCGGAATATGGATCTTGGGGATCGAGGACCAGCTCAGGAAAAATAGAGGCAATGGAGGAGAGTTCCTCTCTTCTTTCATCATCGGTAGAGTCGGCGTCATCGTTCATGCTGAAATGGAGCAATGGTGGCGTATGAGGGGTAGAAGGAGGGCATACGTTGAATGGGCAACAGGTCAGAGATGAACCTCAGTCCGGGAACAATATTTCAACGACAGGACTGGGTAGGGGTGGTGGTCAATAAGTAATGATTAAGCCGTAGAAGACTGTAGAAAGTGAAGGTTGCGGAAGGTTTGCATTGTCAGTTGGCCACACGGGCAGTCACACACACACGAGAAGTTAGAAGCGCGAGTGAGTAGTGCTGAGTCTGCAAGTGAAATGGCGACGAATGACGCACTAACTTGAATAGCATGTTTAGCACGAGCCTACGACACTTAGACGGCCATCGTCAGTGTGGCCATTGGTGTCGGATATTGAAGTCAAGGTTTCTAGATGAATCGGTTATAACTCAATTATGTAAGGATGGCCATCTGGGCAAAATCGCGAGTCATCAAACTTTCAGAAAAGGAAACAAGGCATCTTTATTAATTATCGTTTAGTGGTGGACAGGGGTTGAGGTACCTAAGTTAGGTAAACAGGCACCCAACAGTCACAGGGCACAATCATCCCTCTCGCTCCCTTCTAAAATACATACACAGCCTCCTCTTCTCACAGCCTCGTCCTCCCATCGATAACCTCCTCTCTTTGGATCTTTTCTGGATCCTCCCATCCCCTCAATCATCATGGACGATTCTCCACTGGTTTCTCTCTCATTGACTCACGTCCGATATGTAAGATGACTCCTCCCCTTTCCCCTTCGACGGATTGACCTGAAAACGATTCCTGACCATCCACTCGGCAGAATCCTGACGACCCCATATCCTATCTCTCAGCATGGCTAGCTCTAGTTCCACAGGGCCTTTGCGTGATATATGTCACGCTGATCTGGGCATCACGGGAAGTCGAGGTGTTGCTGATGTTTGCTGGCCAAATGGGCTGTGAAGCCCTCAATTTTGTCCTCAAGCGGCTGATTCGCGAAGAGCGACCTAAACGTATGTGATTAGTGCCCCCGCGCCACTAAAATTCCCCCCTCGATGCGTTTATTGACAGATACGACAAGAAATGTTCGGCAAAGGTTATGGCATGCCATCCTCTCATGCCCAGTTTGTGGCCTTTTTCGCCGTGTCCTTCACCTTGTTTCTCTTGATACGTCACGTGCCGACCAAATCTACCAGCTATGCACCATCAACATTTCAAGAACGGTTGCTGCTTTCACTGCTGGCTTGTTTCTCCGCAGGAGCGGTAGCGGCGAGTCGTGTCTATCTCAATTATCACACCCCACGACAGGTATGGGCAGGTGTGGCTGCGGGAACGATTTTTGCCGTTGTCTGGTTCGTAGCGACCACAGTTCTGCACAGAGCCGGCATTATCGACTGGGCTCTGGAAACCTGGATATCCAGACGGTTGAGAGTGAGGAACCTGATCACTACGGAGGACATTCAGGATGCAGGGTGGGGACGATGGGAGTCCCGACGGAAAACCAGTGCGAGTAAGAATGTCATGGCGAATGGATCAAGCAAAAAACGCCGATGAATAAATTCATGGGACACCATCTCCACCCCTGTAGGAGGACAGCTGAATTGCGATGAGTATGACGCTGTCCGCATGAGTCATGACTGGATATCCTCGGCCTCTCGAGTTATCCTATTGATCTATAGACTACTACATTGACATACCACTGCTCATACTAGCAGGCCACAAATATCAGATGCGACGATGAGGAGTAAAAGCACCCTGGGAGTCAAGGTGCCCAAAACGTGGCAGCGATAACTAACGTCAATGAATCATGGTAGAACTCATCCCCGGTCCTTTTCCTACCTCCTCCCTGGGTATCTGGTAGCTATCCCATCTTACTACTACAGTACTCCGTACTCGAGAATTGGCACGAAACATGCTGCCAGCCCAGCCACGCTATCCCCTTGCGTTCAAAGTGGCACAGGAGGATTTTGCTTCGTCTACCCTTGACTCTCTTGGCTTAAATTAGGTGGCAGCAGATTCAGCCCTAAGTTAGGCTGTGGCGGATAGGGCCGAAGGCGTGGGCCACTCTCGTCGAACGGCCATGACTCAAAGAATGCACACTATTAGAAAGAAAATTATGCTGCAACAGGCCGTTAGCAAGACAAAGCCTCGCACCACAGCCTTCACTGGTAGTCAAATACTAGTAGCCATAGCTAGCTTCTTCCATTTGCGCCACGTCATAGGGCGGAGTATTCAAGTTCTCCTATTTTTTCTCCATTTTGGTTGGCGCAGCAATAGGGTCCAGAGTACACAGCATAACACATACACACAATCCCAGCGATCTTTGCAGCTGATCCGCAGTCGCTGCCTAGTCAGAAGCTGTTTCAGCTGATCGTTCCTCCCTTCCTTCAAGGTCGGCCATGAAGATGGGGGGTGGAGGGGGATGACTGGCCACCCTCCTTAGAGACAAAACCTTTACGAAGTATTATTATATTATTAGTATTCTCGTACAACTCTGCTAAGGCTATTTCCGACGCCGTCAATGGCTGTTGTGTAGGTGTCTACGCGGACTACAGTACGAGTCTAGACCCTGTTGACTACGATATCAGCCTTCCCTTCTGACTCATTGACTCACTACTTCGAGTTTCGGAACAGGGTGGAGCACATGATATTAATACTACCTCACTTGGGTCGCTTACGAGTATTAGTAGGTAACCAGTACTAGCATCAATCAGCCTCTGTTCCGCGAAGGGCTCCTCGGGCTCCTTTTAACTTTTATGCTACTACTCTAACTCTATCAGGACCTATTTAACTTCTTTCCCTTCAAAGACGCCTGCCTAATATACTATACTCTCCTGTGTTTTATTTTGAGGCGCTTTTGGGGATGTTGGTGGATGGCATGCATCGCTCTGTGTTGAGCTCTATCTTATCAGGTCTCTATTACTTTGCCTGCGTATACATCGGAGTGTCGTTTTTGAGCGCATCGATCATTAGTTTATTCACTTTACAACCATCAACAAAAAGGAAAACATCAGCGGCGACGAGGCGCAAGGTCGCCATCTCTCTGAGTGCATTCATTACAGTCAACTATGCCGTACAGAGTGCGCTGTTGATCTCAGATAATATAAGCGATCGGGGGGCACTGCATACCCACAGGGTCGTTGTTTATGCCCTCCTCCAATCGCTCACATGGACAACCTTGTACTTGGTGCTGATCGAGAGCATTGAGCCTCAATGGAAGTCTTTTACAAGTTCCTGGACAGTTGCTCTGCTCATAGATTGCCTCATTGTCGGTTTATCTCACCTGGGCGGCAATGAGGCTGAACAGTCCAGAGGCATCTTCCTTGGCTTGCAATGTACAAGAATTGTTGTACTTGTGCTCTTGTCCGCACTCGGTCTGTCGATAATCTTTGCAAGACATGAGAAAGCGACCAAGGAGGAGACCCAGCCACTAATTGCGGCAGAATCTTCCTCAACTACCTCGTCCCAGGCCCAGATTGACCGATCATATGCCGGCACAGAGGGGGCCGAAGGGGATGAAGGAGAATCGAGACTTGCAGACAATAACAGTATACATGGAAGCAGTTCTGAAGACTCCGAAGACGCTGAGTTCTGGGGAGAAGAGCGACAAAAGCGAATCAAGGAGGGAGGAGGATGGACCACTTACCTGAAAGAGTATTTCATCTTCTGGCCATACATCTGGCCCAGTCACGACCGCCGGTTTCAACTGTACTTTGTCGTCTTGGGAGTCAATGTCTTGGCCGAACGAGCACTGAATGTCCTGTACCCTATGCAGTTTGGGATCATGATTGACAAGCTCTACGAGTCCGCCAGCACGGGCCAGATTCCATGGAAGGAAATCTCGATCTGGAGCTTTCTTCGATTGCTGACATCCGGATCGTCAGGGCTCTCGGTGCTAAGCGAGATGCTCCAAGCTAGACTTGAAAACTGGTCTCACCAGAAATTGAACGTGGCCGCGTTCAATCACATGATGGGCCTGTCGATGAGCTTTCACGACGGCAAGGATTCTGGGGAGGTTATTCGAGCAGTGGAACAAGCTGGATCGCTCAATTCATTACTCCGTACGGTGGTTCTGGATACCTCGCCAGTCGTGTTGGATCTTGGCATTGCTTGTTGGTATCTGACATACCTTCTTGACGCTTATGCCGTCGTTATCGTGGTGTTTGTTGCCTTATCTTTTATTTTTGTGACGTACTACATCACAGGGATGTTGAAGAAGTCGAGAAGAACAGCTGCGGCTAACGGTCGAGCGGAAAGCCGGAGACTATACGAGATGGTGAGCAACTGGGCGACGGTGTCCTATTTCAATCGAAAGAAGTACGAACAAACTCAACTGGCTGAGACAATCAGGGATGCAACCATGGCGAATCAATGGAGCAATGATGTGGGGCTGTTGCTGTTCGCTGCTCAAGAATTTTGTGAACTCGTTGGCCTGATTCTCATCACGGTGCTGGCTGGGTATCGGGTAGCGTATGGGGATATACCGGTGGGCAACTTCATCGCACTGGAATCTTATTGGGCTACCATCACATGGCCTCTTTGGGTTCTTGGCCGGAGTTACCGTCATATGGCGTCTGATCTGATTGATGCGGAGAGACTGTTGGAACTATTTAAGAAGGAGTCCGAGATCCAAGACGGGCCGTTGACACTGACGAACAAAGCAGGTGCTGGCAAGGTTGAGTTTTCTAATGTGTGCTTTGGGTACCACAAGGACCGCAACGTGCTTGAAGATTTCTCCTTCACGGCCAATCCCGGTCAGACGATTGCCCTGGTGGGAGAAACGGGGTCTGGGAAATCAACGACGTTGAAGACGTTGATGCGATTCTATGATGTTACTTCTGGGAGTATCTCGATCGGTGGGCACGACATCCGTGACTTTACAGTGGAATCGTTGAGAGAAGTTTTTGGGTTTGTTCCTCAGAACGCAGCCTTGTTTAACACGTCCATACTGGAGAACGTCAGGTATGGACGGCTGGAGGCCAGCGATGAAGAAGTCTATCAGGCGTGCAAAGCAGCGGCAATCCACGAGAGGATAATTTCGTTTCCGGAAGGATACAATACCAAAGTAGGCGAGAGGGGAGTGAGGGTGTCTGGAGGCGAGTTACAGAGAATTGCAATTGCAAGGGTGATTCTCAAAGCGCCTCAGATTGTACTCCTGGACGAGGCGACATCGGCTTTGGATACGCACACGGAGAGCAAGATCCAGGAGGCATTGAAGAATCTCACTGCGGGTCGGACGACGATTGTGATTGCCCATCGATTGTCGACAGTGACGAGTGCGGATCAGATATTGGTGGTCGACAAAGGCAAGATTGTGGAGCGAGGATCACACAGCGAGTTGCTGCAGACAGGAGGAGAATATGTTGGCTTGTGGGAGAAACAGACGGTGGTCAGGACCAAGCAGGAGGCCACGTCAGAGGCCGAGACCGAGACAGAGACCGAGTCGACCTTGGAATCCGGTGATCTCAAAACATGATACCAATATCAATGTCGAGGTACCAAGCCCCGTGAGAGGCCACCAGCTTAAATCTGACATTCATGGTCGAGATCTCAAACAAACTCTATGTACTCATAGGTCCTGAATACTCTATGTGGAGTACGGAGTACGGAGGACCTTGGGTATGTATTATTGCAAGTCGTCCTCATCCCAAGTCGCGCGCAGAGTCGGACCAATTGACTGCATTTTCGAGTCGTTTACCCAACAGCTGGTCATCAATCAATCTGGGGCAATGTGGTGGAGCCACTCGGGTTTGTGATGATCTGAGGATGCTGAGGTCATCGACAGAGCACAGCCGCAATGCCCTACGCAGCTCGGGCAGGTAATCAAGATTAGCCTTGGTTGGCATGAGGCCTCAGAACTTGCGAGTAGGGAGTACTCGGTACGCGTCTGTGTTACGGGGCTACACGTAGCCATGCGGTACTAGCCAAACGGCTGAGGGCCACCACAAACCACCACAGGCCACCCCGGCAGCGCACCGCGCGTGATGAGAGTGGCATGCCATCCGGCATATTCACATTCACATTCACATTCGCATTCATCCGTACTATGTACCTCCCTGCTTGATTGAGCATGGTGGTTGACGAGGGTCGAGGTAGATGTCGATGAATGGTGTGACATGCAAAGTGAGAGGGCGAGAGGATGTGGATGAAAAATGGGGGATGTTTTGAAGGGGTTCCCAGGTGCCCAGCTGCGTGCGAGACTCCAGGTGACGAATTCGGACATGATTGCCGTCATCGTCATGTAACTCGTGTTCGCTCGGTTTTACCGAGTTGCCTGATTGGACGTGGAAACGAGGGGAACGAATGGCTGCTGCTTGCGAGATTCGCTGCTCGTCTGATACGCACGTCAAGCCGCATGGGAAAAGCTTAGCAACTGCTTCAGGGCAAGGGGGTTAACGGAGTTACCAGCACTGATGTCAGGAGGTGGGTACCGACGACCTGAGGTACCTGAGGAGGCAGGACTCAGGACTCAGGTCTGCACCCAATGCCCAGCCTACAGACCTACATAGGTACCTAGGTATCTCTGTAGGTAAGTTACGAGCAAATGCCCAACCACCGTTTCCTTTACTTGGCAAGCCGCCGACGTGCATGTACCTGGGCACCCACTGGCCCTTGGGAGGCATGAGGAGCCAGGCTCTGTCAGCGAGTGTCGGGCCCCCACCAGGGCCCTGCCAGCCTCTAAAGAGCCTCTGAAGGGCCTTCAAGAGCCGCTATAAGCGGGGCTCTCAATCCTACCGCTTATTTTTAACGTTGCCAACTTTTGTGGCTTCCGTCAGCATCCGCAGAGCCCGCAATGGCCGGTATCCGAGCAATACAGAGTAATGCAGCAATGCCCACGCTGCGCCGAGTACGAACGAGGAGGTATGCAAAACCACCATGGTGATGGTGATGGTGATGGCACAAAGGCCTTGAGGTCTGGCCTTGTTTCAGGAGTCCCAGGTCCATGTTTGGTTGCGGCAACAGGGGCCCCAAGTGAAAGGAGGCACGCACGAAGCCACGTTCACAATATCCACTTCCACGTTCACGGAGCCTCTGTTTTCGTTGTGCTCGCAACACAACCTCCTCTTTCCTCTCTCGTCCCTGCTTCCTGATACTAAATTGATAATCCGGCCTCTGCTCGTACAGGCAGGACGATCCGCGTATTTCATCTCCTCCCCTCCTCTTGTTCCTCGTCTCCTTTCTTTGGTCCTTTCTTTCTTTCAGCACCCGCAACGTATCTCCGTCCCCATCCCCCCTCTCCCTCGCTGGGTGCCTCTCTATCCTTGACCACCTGACGGCCTGACTGCCACGCACACCTCACTTGCCACCAAATTCCAATGTATCTCTCCTCTGCGCTGGTCGCCAGCGCTTTCGCCCTCCACGCCTCTGCATTCCTGGTCCCCCTCGAAATCTCAGAGGCTGCCGAGCAAGCAAAGTCAGATCTTGCCTCTTTCTTTGCTGCTTCCCCAAATACCATTCAACTCGACTGCCCTGGCTGTCCCTTCTTCGGTATCGAGGACACCACCCAAGTCCAGCCTAATGTCGAGAACAAAATTGTGAGCACGTGCCTATCCATCTAGCCATCTGTGTGTGCTAACCGTCACTTCTAGCAACTCGAGTTCGATGTCGATGCTACTGGCGGTTTGACTATCAACAAGCAATCTATTCTCCCCCAATCTGCTTCCAGTGGTCCGGTATCCTTGTCCCTCACTGCCCCCCAGGTCCGAGTCGAAGATGGCCAACAGACACGCCCCATCCAACTTGACTTTGCCTGGGAAAGCCTACCGCCAGTCACTTCTGAGGCCAATCCCGATCTTTCTATCCTCCCAATTCAATTTACCATTCTAGGCCTTCAAGGCTATCCCGTCAAGGTCGACACTGTAGCCATTCACCTCCTCCGAGCCCCAGGACAAACCTCCATTGCAAAGATATCTCAGATTCCTTTCGAGGACACTCCTGGCGCCACCACATGCGACACCTCCTCCAAATGGTCCATCTGCAGACTACGAGCCATAATAGTCGCACGTATGCAAGCCATGTACGAGGCTGCCAAGGCACGTGCTCATGCTGCCCACGGATGGGTGAAGGGACAAGGAAAAGGCTGCCGTGGCAAATTTGGTCATAGAGGCGGTCACCGAGGAGGACCACCGGGTATGCACCATGAGCACGACCAGGCTGCTCATCATGGCCCCCATCATGGCCCCCATCATGGCCATCACGCTCATCGCTTTGGACGCTTGTTGCACCAAACTCTTCGCTTCTTCGTCATTCCTGCTCTACTCGGTGTAATTGGTGGTCTCCTTGCTAGTGCCATCGGCATGCTTGCCGGCCAATTCATTGCGTTCCTATGGATTCGCTATCACCGCGGCGGCCGGCGAGGAACCGTCCGTGAGGTCGAGATTGTCATTGAGGAGGACGAGAAAGCTGCTTTGATCATTGATGGGGATATTGCGCCACCAGAATACCAGGATCTCGAATCGATTGCTGCCCAAGACGAAAAGAAGTAATTTTTTCACCACGACTTTGAATTCCTTGAGTCTACAACGACCCCAAACCAAGGATTTGGAAAAAGGCAACAAAAAACACATACACAATATTCATGAGATACCCAGAGCATTGCAGGTGTTGAATTGAAGGACCCCATCCTGAGGGAGGACATGACACACGGGCTAGGACGGAGAGTTAAAATGACTTGGATTTCGCCCAATTTGTGAATCACGAGGTTACGGCGTTGAACTTGAAAGTTTAAGGACTCGATGTAGTTTTCGAAGGAAGTTCTTCGGATCGCTTTTAAGAGGGTACTGGCCGGTGGACGGTGTTACCGGAAAGAGTCCACTCCAGCCATTTGGTTCGACCAGAGCTGGTACTGATATTTGCCAGGGCTTCGGAAACTTTTATGGGGGAATGGCAAGAAGGAAGGGCCCGTTCCATAATTATACGTGCAACTATACACAAAGGAATACCAACTCTTTACGATACCATTGTTAAATGCGCAACTAACGTATCTTACATTTATTCCATCCCGATAAGGAGTTCGATATGTTAATCCGAGCTAACTGGTATGTTGAATTAATACGATCCAAGGTACGTACATAATAGGGCGCGCGAGGTAATTACAGATTTCTTCCATCAAATATAATTTACCCACCAGACAATTGAGGTTGAATCAATGAATTCGTTCACTCCCACTACATGGTACCCAAAGTAAATATTATATAATATTAAGTCGTGGATGCCGGGGGTATAGAGATACATACCTAAAGGCTCCCGCAAGTTGAAGGAAGGGAGAAGACATTTGTTGCTCTTTTGGAACGTATGTATTTAGTAGTGTTCAATTCGGATATTAATTATTTATAATTACAATGTAATTAATTACCTCAAGATGCCCATTGCCAACCCTCCTGGACCAATACCCAAGGTGAGGACGATATTGCAATGGTTGTGTTCGACGTGAGTCTGTTAATACCAACTCGATTCTCTTCTTTCTATTCTTCTTGGTTCCCCCCCAGACTATGCACGAATAACCCTCCCCCCCTTCCTTGCTCGGAAGTATTAACTTCAATCCTTCGCATCTCATCCAAACACCCCTTCCCTCCCTCACTCTCTTCCTTACTCACTCACAACGAGCGCCTCACCCACTCCTCAGCATCAAAACGCAGGATCGCGCAGAGGCGGCGCAGCCACGGCACAAGATGCAGATGTCCTGGCATGACGTGCTCGTAGCGGTCTGGATCCGTCAGCGCCCATTCCGGGAGGATCTCGGATAGTTGGCGCTCGGGTTTCGTGCCGTTGGTGAGGATTGGAGCACGGTATTTTCTCGTCGGGGTCTGTCGCGCGCCGCATTGGGGGTGTGTGATCGTGGTGATGCTGCCGCCGCTGCTTGTTGATGCTGGTGGGGGATAGGGGCGTGTGCATGAACCTGGTGAGTATGATGATCGTATTGATGCCTCGGGTGGTGGAGGTGCAGGTGAAGATGGCGGTGATGGGGAGGAGGAAAGGGAGAAGGGAGATGCATCGCTGGTTGTAGGAGAGGGCTGGACCGCCGGCGATACTGGTACGGACACTAGAACTGACGCTGGCGCTGGTGTAGTGTCTTCAGCTGGCTTGTTCGAGTTTGTTGGGGGAAGATATCTCAGTGCTGGCTTCATCCATGCGACCATCTTATAGTACCGCCATAGAGTCGAGTAGACGCTTTCAAGACTTGCGACATGCCTGATAGATGAACGAGCGGATGAGCCACCGCCGCCAGGGCCGGCTAAGTTGGGCGCTCCATCTACATCCCCCTCCGTAGGGCATGGTCGTTCCTGTTTGGGTAGCTGTATGGCCACTGTTTCTGTTTCCGTGAGTGTAATGCTCCTGCATTCAGTCCCTGTCAAGGGAGTTTGCTGGGTTACAGTCGCGGTGATAGTCTCTATGGCCGTGTGAAAAACAGTCTCTTTTTCGGTCTCGGTGAGTGTCTCCTGAGTCGCAATCGGTTGCGTCTTTGTGATTGTGCTCGTCACGTTCTTGATCTCCGCCACAGTAATCCATCGGGTTTCGGTGACCGTCTCTCCTGGATTGTCACCGGGGAAGTACTCCAGGCTCTGGGCGACAGACACGTATGCTGCATCTTCTAGCCGGCTCGTCATCCAATTCGGTGAGGCAATGGGACGAGTTGGATTCGGCTGTTGGAGGCGCACCGTCACAGCTTTTGAGATGGGAGCGGCCTCCTTAGGCACGGTTTCGTTCACAGAATGCATCATCATGGTTGGGAGATTCATAATGTTGGACCCAATCACTGAAAGGCTTCTGGAAGGGATATGCCTCATTGCGAACATGCATATTGTGAGATAAATGGTCAGCACACTACTGAGACCCCACCACAACTTTGCATGCAGAGTGAACCGTTCCTTGGTCGTGGAAACTGCCTGCCTGAGGCGGATGGCATGATAGGTGTGTGCACTCTGATCGCTGCTGTTGATGGCCAAGTTGTTGTCATTGTTGTTACCACCATTGGAATTGGTAAAGAGAGATTCAGGGTGAATTTCATTGATGCCCTGTCTTGGGCTCTGGGGCAAATTCTTGAATGACTCTCCCTGTTCATCAGGGTTTTCTACAGAACTATCCTTGCTACTTGTCTCGAGGATATCTTGATCTCTGTTGAGCTGCGCCCAACAAGAATGTAGTACCGGTTGCGCTCGAGACGGCATGGGTTGATTATCATAAGACATCCTAGTCTGGGTGTCATTTGGCCGAGTGTTCGAACCTGAACCTGCCCTTGAGGCCGAGTATGCGCCCAGAGCGTTGGATACGTCTCCTTTCGGTGATGCGGCAGCTGGCATTTCCTGCATCTGTGAGGGAGGGCATGGAGCAGAAACCAGGGCCGACGATCGTCTCCTCGTGTGTTTCGTATGATAAGAAACACTGCTACTTGTCCCTTCGCTTGACTCCCGGCTTTCCGTAGATTCAGTTATGGTTTTCATAGGAGAAGGGGGGTTTGGATCTTCTCCGTGACCGGCAGAGGTGCCAACCTGAGACGTATCTTGATCGCGCTGGGATGGCCAGGTGATATCCTGGGAATTTTTATGGAGGATTGTTGGTTTCATGAAGTGTGTAGATGTGGCCGAAAGTGGTGACATCGAAAAGGTACCAATTGCAGATATGGGCGTGCCTGCTACAGTCGAAAGGGTACCACGTCTGAAGTCTTCAACACAATTCAGCATTTCTGCCATGTTTTCTGCCCCAAGTGGCATAGTGGAGTGCCTTTGCTTTGCGTCGTACGAAGGCCTTGAAGCCCTTTCTGCGAGTTCATCCGCAAGGTCATCGTACAGCTTTAGCTGTTTAAGATCCAGTTTGACTTGATCTGCTAGTATGTTGGTGGTGAACTCATATATTTCCTTTCCATCTTCGACTGCCTTTCTCTGTGATTCCACCGCTTCCTGGAGGTTGTTATTCAAAAGTCGAAGAGCTCTCACTTCATCTTGTAGTTGATAGCACTTGTTTTCCCAAATTGATAGCGATTGCACTGTCTTTTGCCGCAGTTCCTTCAACAGATTGGTGATCCTTTTCGACTCTTGGATTTCAGCATCCGCCTTGGCCGCTGCAATCTTCTGTTTCTGTTCCAATTCGACGATCCCTCTATTGGCTTGCTCCAAACTTGTCTCAAGCTTTTGTATTCGTGTACGACTCTGCGCAACCTCCTTGGTTTTGCTCTCGCCTGATTTCTTCTCCTCGTGCAGGAGTTCGCTAAGCTTATCAATTCTATTTTCTGCCCATTTCACTGATTTTTCAAGGTCTTTCTTCTCCTTACTGAGAGTTCGAATTCTGGCCCGGTGACTTGATTCGTCCGCTACTTCACTTGTTTGAGTTCCCGAATGATGTATGCTGAGGTAGGCCGAAGTTCTGCTATCATTTTTGGTATCTTGCTCGTTCATCCGTCGGCTACTGCTCAGAGGCTCTTTATTGTCACAATGCTCATGCTCAATACCGGACCGTGAGCCGCTACCTTGTTGGGCCTTCGCACGGTCTTCGGTGTTATCTTCCTGGAGAACACTTAAGATTGAGGAAAAACCAGTCTCTGGCCGATCAGATCCTGTTCGGAAACTCAACTTCCGACCTCCAGTGTAAGATGAAGCGGAATTAGTTGATGTCGATGGCAATGAAAATTGTGACGGTGTTGGTGATGGAGGCCTTGGTGACGAGGATCGCGCCAGTGTCAATCTGCCCTGTGGGGAGGTTATAGAAGACCCAGTGGCAATTGCCGAAACATAATCGATATCTTCGCTCTGGTGAGTCGACTCTTTGTCGGGTGTTCGTAACTCTGGTGCTGGCGGACTTTCAGATCGATGCAGGCAGTCTTGGTTGAGCCCCGAGTTATCATGTCCGGCTTCCATTACTTTAGATATCTGCAGCTATAGAATGTAGAGATGTGAGATGTCGACGAGACACCAATAAAATAGAAGAGGTAGATGGGTCAGATCCGTCCAAAGATCCTGAGGCTCTTTAAATTGGATGGGAGTGCTGTACAATAGCTCTCTCGTCGCCCCCTAGTTGTGTTTCAACTGGTAATTCAGATTGAATATCAGGAATGCACTTGAAGTGGTGAATGTGATGAAGTGACGCCTGAGAGTTATACATTGTGTTGAATGCATGATCACTTCGTCCTAACATCAGGCTCCGCATGCAGGGCCGGCACCGTCAATGGAACAAAGGCAACAACCAATTCGCATCGCACGGACCACTCGCACACCATTCACTTCAATACTTTCAACAATGAATGTCTACACACTCTCTCGACTTGAGCCTGAAGTAAACGTAATCATGCGTAATCGGAGGCTCTACACTGTGATGAAAGAAGTGAGGCTGATCTTACAAGTGAGGAATCGACCCCTCGACCCGAGATTCATTGAGTACTGAGAGCGGAGAGAGGAATTCCACGACCCACGTGCCAATTAAAGACACAACAACTGTGAATTGTGCCTCACTGGAGCGTTGCTTTCAAGAGTATGCTTGTGGGCAAAAGCGGGAACGAGGCGGTTTGAGAATGAGATCAGAACATAGGGGTCGTCAGCATAGCGACCTGAATTCCTTTCTTCAACTTAGAACTTGAAAACGAGGTAGCTAGACATTTGGTTTGAGGACAGCCATTTATGATACAACACATTGAGTAACGTGAAGCATTGTGCGACGGTTGCGAATGGCGGAGAGCTCTGATATGGGCGCTATCCTGAAGCTAGCGATAGGTTTGCACTCTCTTCCACGTGTTTCGGTAGGTCAAGGTATGATGGAGCGTGCGCCTGACTGGTATCAAGGTCATCGACTGTGTGACAGAATTGTCCTGGAGTCTGGGTTGAAAGTGACCACATCTATACTTTCTTTAATCTGTAAATCCAGGGCACGAGCGCCAAAGGGCCTCAATCCACCCAAATCTACACACAAAGATTGGGAGCCGGGCAATGCACCCTTCAGGAACTATGATGTGCATCGAAACCAGAACAGAGATCTGATCCATGAAGTTCGCTAAAAGTACTTGTCCTAAGACTGCCTCTCTGTCAGGCCCCGTATAAGTGGTTGTCGGCATGAGCACAATCATACCTCGATACCGGCTGAGGCTGTCCGCCCTCTCCGACTCGTTCGAATCAGACTAGCCAAGACTTTCCAAGTTGGAATTGACACCTGGCGTAGAGAATATAATGAAAGGGTTTCCAATAACTGCGGTAAGCGAACGCCTTTCGTCGATCGCAGTATTCATTCCCCTGATCATTTATATATTACCGGGATGGTGTACCTGTTGACAAAACATCCACTATAGTTGTATTATTCCAAGGCCAGTGCTGCTCTCGTAACTCCAGAGCCATAGGATATTATAACTTGACTTGAAAATAAGGCTAATCCGACTCGTCCTTCGATGATTGGTCTTTTGCGGTTGAAAGAAGCTGCATTTGATCGCGACAGGGGACTTGAATGACGCTCTGGTGTCCCTTCTCATCAACAACCAATGCAGTGAGTTTTCCTCCCCGAACACAGCCAGTGTCTAATCCTTTTGAATACTTGTTGATTTGCAAACCTTTTTTGGCGTCATGTCCATATATTACGGTTGTATGCTTGATAGAAGTGTCCCACTTCCCTGATTCTCGAAGCTGAGCAAAATGTTGCTGGGCTGGAGCAAGCTGTTGGTGTTTCTTCCACAAGGTGTACCATGGGATACTACCTTCCTTCTCGTGACTTTTTGAAGGGACGTGAGTGTTGAGGTCGACTATACGCATGTTCATGACAGATGCGGGATCCTGATCTTCAAGAGGAAGCCCAGCCACAAGCCCAGCGTGAACAACGACAGCTTCACCTCCAAATGCTTTCAATTCACCCACACGAAGGATGACTGGGCAAGCATTGAGGTATGCAAGCTGATCAGGACTAAGAGACATCGCCAGTTTCCGTTCTTGACTATCAGCTTTGAAAGATTCTGCCTCATGACCAATATCAGCCCCTGTTCCGGAGTTCTTGTTTGATCGAAGCGAGGTGGATTTGAGATCGTCTGCTACTAGGAGCAGTCTGTCTTCATGATTACCGCGAACACATGAGGCCTGATAACCGCGAAGAAGGTCAATTACTCCCAAGGTGTCAGGTCCTTTCATGACTATATCCCCAGTGGCGATGAGGTGATCCGTCACCGGATCGAAATGTACCTTTTCCAGCAAATCTTCGAGCTCCCTTTTACAGCCATGAATATCACCAATAAATATCAGCCGCTTCTTGTTCTTGATACCCTCATGTTTTTCTTTGGATGTTCGTGGAAGAAGATTCGGGTCGAGGTCTTGGAGGTGAATCATATTCGGAAAACGAGGTCGGACATTTGTCCCAAAAAGACCCGCGCCTGAAGGTATTGTATCGATACTCAAGGATTTCCAAACAGCCGTCTCTTCCACAACGAATGGTGCGACGATCTTTGTCAACAGGAAAAAGCAACAGAGTACGACAACTATTGCCAAAAGCAGAAGTCTTCTAAACTTGGGTGCTTTGATGACTGCAAGAAAGCGGTCCAGACATAATTCGAGTCTATCTAGGAAGTCGTTGTCTCTTGGATAAGCAGAAGTCTCAGAATTATAGAGGGAGGGATTATTTCGCCACTCATTGGTGACATATTCGATGAGTGGCTTGCGCAGTCTTTGACCTGGATATGAGTGCGAGACTGAGCGGGATGAGGGAAAGTCCTTGTCGGGCCTTTTAGCCGCCATCGCCGGGGTTAACCAACTAGTTACCTGTTGGTATCTTGTTGGAGGTAGCGCCAACCATTGATTTCGCTCAACCGTCGGACACCAGGAGGGCAATAGAGGTATAGGGAGGAACAAGCACGATGTGAAATGCTAACGATTATGGTGACCCTCGATAGGAGCGGACTCAGGGTGGTGGCGTTGTGGCTGCTCAACAACAGGCGGGTCTCTGAGGCTGCGGTTCGTTCTGTTCGTTCTACGGCATTCGGAGTAAAACTACCTTTCTCCTCAGGGACTCAAAGGCTGATATTGCAAAAGTCGACGGGGAATGGCCAGAAGGGTGCGAGGAGAGGTGCAGGTTGACCTCTGGCCGAAGATCTCTTGGAGGCATGGCACTGAAGAATTGTCTCCAGGTGCAGCGGTGGCAGCCCTGGAGGCTCATTATTGAGCTGTCGCTGGAACGAGGTAAGCGAGCCTGAGTGTGGTGAGGTGAGATAGTGACTGGCTCAAGACGACGCCAATGTCATCAGCCAAGGCTTGACGTTTCGTGTGTCGCGTGCCGCGCCTGCCGCCCAGCTTTTTATCTGGAGCTCGCCTTGATCGAGTTGTGAAGCACTAATTACAACAGAGGCACGGATAAGAAATTTTATGAGTACATGCAACACTCAAGGTACTCGTACGAGTTCTCCGGATTGAGTGCGCCTGCGAGGTTCAAAGACTGGTGGCCTGATTCCAGAGGACATGACTACATGATTACTGGGACTTACGTTTGTCCGTTCCTTGGTCGGGAAGGAGGTCCAGTTCCAAGCCAGGTCCAAGATACCTAATATTACTGGTATGTACATAATACCTGTAGCACACCACTTGCTCCATATGGAATATAGTACGGAGTACGGAGTACTCCGTACAAGATTCTCCTTACTTTACCGATGTTTGACAGTCTGCTATATCCATTTGGAGGTTTACATTATCTCTGATCGCATTAGGTACTATTCAGCCAGCCCTGTGCATATCCTAAAATACTCCTTATGGAGCACAAAACAAACCCGATCGCGGGTTGCTAAATTGTTATTAATATTCGTCTCCCCAGGGCGAAATTGCCTTAGACCTAACGTGAGGTTCATAGGCGAAGAATGGCTAAAATGGTACTGCTTGCAGAACTCCCAAGTTTTAAGGCATTTGCGCTTCAAAGAATGCTCCGTTCCGAATCTTCATCATTATTCCACTAGTTACAACGCCAATCCAGCAACGACCAGGCCAAGGAAGCCTAGGCTGACAGTACCGACGTGAAGGGTGTCTGCTCCGTTACCAGTCGATGCTGCGCCTGATGATCCAGAAGTCCTGGACGCACCACCGTTGTCTAAGAAAATTTTCAGCTTTGGGCTATAGTAAAAAGCTGGAAATACCACATACCTGAACCAGAGCCGGTGGCAGTTGCGCTGGTTTCTCCGAAGGTCGCTGTGCCAGTTGCACTAGCTGTTCCCGTCGGTCCACCTGTTGCTGTAGCGGTATCTGTGAGGAAGTAGGAGCTGATACAGGCAGACTGACACTCGGCATATTGCTCGGTTTCAGCTGCCGTGCCGTTTCCTTGTGGACATTGAGCAGCGCATTCAGTAGTCGCATTTGCTTGAAGCTGGCTTGGGCAAGGAACGTTGACGCAAGCTGCTTGACAGCAGACGTCTGCGGAACCACCTATTCGAACCATGGTTTAGCGCACATTCACGGTCGCATCTTGATATTCAACCTACACGCTTGAAGACATCTAATCTGAGGATCCAAAGAAGCTGTGGCGGATGGCGCGCTTGAAGTACCAGTCACAGTGGTGTTTGCGTCTTGTGCAGCGACAAGAGCCACCAGTCCAAAGGTAGCGAGAAGACCAAAAAAGCGCATGTTGCTCGAGGTTCTTGAATTTGTTGAGCGATTTGGAATCTGCTGTGTGTCTTAGAAGAGAACCGGTGTGGGAAAAGTGGTATTGAGGTTGAATGGAAGGAAACGAGCGACAGTCGATTAATCGATTGCAATGGAGAAACGAATGGAATTGGCACACTATGCCGGCACAGAAACAGACCAGATGCAGATGCGCTTGATAGACCGATCAGGTCAGCACGAAGGAAACGCGACAAGAAACAGTAGATATATGGTACACCACGTCTCTGGGGATGCGTGACCAGCTGGTCAATCGTTGTGCTGAGAAGTTTCTCCGCCAGTCAATCTCCCCAGAAAGCCTGATTTTGAAGGATAACTAGTGTTTCGGAAGCCTACAAGGTGGCTTGCTTTCCATTTGCATCTTCGAATAGGAATTGCCATGCTAAGACCCTAAGCCTTGTTCCCCTGGCCAATGTCCCAGAATTGCTTGGTCGGAATCTCGCCGGACCTCCTGGTTGGGCTTGGAAAGCTCTGGTTGATTTTCCATGGCCCGAACCGACTCGATGTTGATTTGCCTATTTCCTGGCCCACTGAAACAACAAAGTCAGACCAACAGCTGTTTTGTTTGTGGCGATTCCTGCAGGTTTAAAACATTGCCCTTGGGTCGTGCAACGTCGACTAATACTTCCTATCCAAGATATGAAGTACGACCTATGAATCCATCAACATGTCTCATGGTCTGTAAATAGAAAAGTGTGACAGTTGACGGCGCGTAATTCTCCGAGTTGCCCTGGAGCCATTCCAGTTGTCATCATAATGGGCACCAAGCAAAATAATAACAGTGGAGCAGCGGCTCATCTTAGGTCTCAGCTGCGACGGGAAATTGCCTCGTGTTTGCTAACTTCGTTTAACTCTGCCGGACTCCGCAAGCTCAACAGTGTTATTCGAGGAGCCGCATCGCTATTACATGGAAGTACTCCGTATTATCGCCATCACCATCATCATTATCGGCGTGATGCCCCTTTATGCTCTCATTTTGCCCTTGCGAACGATGCGAAGAAAATCCAGAGGATGAGATCTGTTGCATCCGAATCAATCGCTACGACCCTGCCCTTCAGGCAGCAGTTGGACATCAATCAACATACGGGAACCATTGACATATCCAGACGTCCTGTCAATCCATCAAGCAGAATGAGGAAGAGACAGCGCATGTGTAGCATTTTAGAAATGAATAGGCACGCCACCAGGCCCTTCATTTCAGCATCGCATGCCTTGGCAGCCCCAAGAATTTGCGAGTGTCGCCAGCAGGGGTGATTGTGGAAACAAACCGCCAAGCCAGGATTCAAAGTTGTTACACAGTCTTTATGACTCTCCGTACAATAACGTGACTTCGCGTCATCGCGTTCTGGACTGCTCGTAAACGCGTCTAGCTTGGGAAAGAACCCCCCCACTTGACACTTTCCCAGCCACGGACAACCACTTGCCATAATTGCATATGGACACTGAATCAAGGAGATTTCGGCATTGCTCCCTGTGTCAACATGGACTTTCTCGACGACGAAGCAGACATCAGCCTGGATGCTGAATCACTACCGTCTAGCTCCCAGCCTTTCTACAACTCCCGACCTCGAAAACGACGGCGCACAGGCCGACTTCAATCGGATGACACTGAATATGATCTACCATCAAATAGTGATCATGAAAGAGATGAAAGCCGGCGGGGATCGACAGATGGGCACAAATCGAAATATGAGGATCGCATTCATGTTCCGCAGTACGGAAACCCTGCAGCCAATACTTTCGTCACCCAGTTGACTCAACAATGGTCTTCGCCTTCGAGAATAAGAGGTCCGCGCTGGATGAAGCCTCGAGGTGACTCACCTCCCTCTCCTACTCTCCCCTTGGGAAAGTGTCAAGCCGCGCCGTCAAAACAGCCACCACAACTTGAAAGAAGCCCATTCGTTGCAGATGAGTTTGAGGATGATGACGACGACGACCTGGCATTACTGCAAGCATTTGAGGCTGCAACTGCAGCAGGCCAAACGGTCCAGAACATGAGTGTGAATTTAGACTCCGAAACTACACTATCAAATTCCTCTGCCCCCGTTGGCCGGATTCCACTGCAAAAATCGCCATCTTTTCGCCAGACAACTCTTTATGGAATGCATACAACACAACGGGCACCTTCAATGACACAAACACAGTCACGAGCCCATAATTGGCCACTTCTGAATCGGAACGAACCACCTACTCATCATAATATCAACCCTGAAGCGATGGGCACATGGGTATATCCTACCAATTTGGGCCGGATCAGAGACTATCAATACAACATCGTCCATAAAGGTCTATTCAACAATTTGCTCATCGCCTTGCCCACTGGTCTGGGAAAGACATTCATAGCCGCTACCGTAATGCTAAACTGGTTTCGATGGACAAAAGATGCTCAGATCGTATTTGTCGCGCCCACGAAGCCACTTGTATCCCAACAAGTTGATGCATGCTTCAACATTGCGGGCATTCCACGCTCACAGACTACTATGCTGACTGGTGAAGTGCCCCCGGGAATCCGCGCCGAGGAATGGCAAGAGAAGAGGGTGTTTTTTCTGACACCGCAAACCTTGATCAACGATTTGAAGAACGGCATGTGCGATCCGAAGAAAATTGTACTCGTTGTCGTCGATGAAGCGCACAAAGCGACTGGAAATTACGCCTACGTTGAAGTCATCAAGTTCTTAAGACGTTATAGCTCAAGTTTCCGGGTTCTTGCACTGACTGCCACTCCTGGAGCGACTGTAGAGTCGGTACAAGAAGTGATAGACGGTCTTGGGATTGCCAGGGTCGAAATCAGGACTGAAGATTCTCTGGACATTCGTGATTTTGTCCATACCAGAAGCGTTGAAACTCAAATCTTTGACAACTCGGATGAGGTCACAATGTGCCTGGAATTGTTTTGTGCTGCCACTAGACCACTCCTGACCAAATTATGCTCACAAAATGTGTACTGGACGAAAAACCCAGAGTCTATCACCCTCTTCGGTCTTAAAACTTCATGTGACAAATGGGCCAAATCAGAAGCAGGTAAGAATGCAACCTTTGCGATCAAGGGTATGGTGAGAGCTATAGCTGCGGTGATGATGACTCTAGCGCACAACTTAGAGCTCCTCAAATACCACGGTATTGGCCCATTCTATCATAAAATGAAGGTGTTTGCAGACAGCGCTAGCGGTGGAGGCAAATACGCCAAACAGATTGCAGAAGATGAGAACTTCAAAAAACTCATGAACCGCCTCAGGAGTTGGGTCGACAACCCTGACTTCATTGGCCACCCTAAACTGTCCTACTTGAAAACAGTCATCCTGAACCATTTCATGGACGCTGGAGGAGGACAGGCAGGCTCGAAAATGTCGAACACTCGGATAATGGTTTTTGCTCACTATAGAGACAGCGCAGAAGAGATTGTGAGAGTACTCAAGCGCCATGGCCCAATGATCAGGCCTCATGTTTTTGTTGGACAATCTGGTACGAAGGGCTCCGAGGGGATGGACCAAAAAACCCAACTGGACGTTATCAAGAAATTCAAAGATGGCACATTCAATACGATCGTAGCAACATCGATTGGAGAGGAAGGCCTTGATATTGGGGAGGTGGACTTGATTGTTTGCTACGATTGTTCGAAATCTCCAATTCGAATGTTGCAGCGCATGGGTCGGACAGGTCGCAAGAGAGCTGGAAACATTGTTCTCCTATTAATGCGTGGAAAGGAAGAGAGTGATTACATAAAAGCAAAGGATAACTACCAAAAAATGCAGGCCAAGATTGAGAGTGGTCGGGAATTTACATTTCATGACGATCTTTCACCACGGATTGTACCTCGAGACATTGTACCCGCTGTGGAAAAACGAGTGGTTGAGATTCCAGTTGAGAATACTCAGGTAGGGAGCATCGAGCCACGTCGGAGGAAAAGCAACATTCCGAAGAAGCCAAAGAAGAAGTTCCATATGCCAGATGGGGTTCAAACTGGATTCACCTTTGTTGGTACTGGCAGGAAGCGGGGGAACAAGAAAGCGACAGATGAACTCACAAAATGCGACATCGATCTTGACATCGCTGTCCTACCATCGGTGGATGAGGCATTATTAAATGAGGCCGAGGGGGCCCAACTCGAGTCAGAATACGTTCGTGTGGCGGGAAAAGATGACCAGTTCATTCAGATTGTTCGGCTGGACGCATTCCCAGAGCAACAACAGGTATTGGGCCAGACCGACACGATCAAGCACTCATGTTTGACAAAACGTCTGGTGAGGGCGTACGGGGCAATGCGAAGCGTGAATCAGGATTGGACTAGACCATCAGGATACACAGGATTCGACTCTCAAATACTGGACGTCGATTCACCTTCAAGTCCAGATGTCAAGCGAGACAGGCTTTCGGAGCTGGAGATAAGGAGTAGACGCTCGCCCAGGACGCTCTCTTGTGACACTGCTGGGTCTCCTCTAGGGCAGCATTTGAGCAAAGGCAGCTACATGGGCGATAGATCTGGCTATCCCCCAAGATGCAACCAGTTAAGTGGACACGGTGGTTTTCTAGATCTGAACGACCTCTTCGAAGCTTCTCAGGGCAGCATTGGGTTCGAAGATGGTGACGAAATGCCCGACCTGGAATCGATTTTGAGCAAGAGTATCCGGATGAAAGCAAGTGGACCAACAACGATTCCTCTCACAAGGATTTCCCGGAAGAGGCGGATTATAGACAGCGATGATGATGATGACGACGACGACGATTGATGAAAACAAAAGAGACTATACAGTCAATAAGAAGCATGATGTCGAAATGGTAACACTTTGCATAGAAGGACAATGTGGCTCTCTAGGTAGTTATCATGATTACTCGGCACTCGAAACACCATACAGTGCATGGCAAATGAATCTAGTGCTTCTTTAGTGGGCTCGGCTGGATGTATATTTAGGAAAATCCCGTCCCATGAGTTTTAACTGTGGTGTATATTTCGTTGCTCTCTGCACCCCGATATCCTGGCATTGGAGAGCCTCTCACCTTGAGCTTGGGACTGCCTTGTATCCAGCCTCCATGAGGTAAAGCGTTCACGCAACACTGCACGTTTTCCTCCTAATTCCCAATAATAATAATAATATTGCCAGGGGTAGAAACTCATTGATCCTCCATTGCCAGTGTGAAAAGTTAATACGAGTAAGAATTATTCCCGATTTTAAGTGCACAGAAAGAAATCCCGCAGGCTCATGTGCGCAGCCCAATATAGTACTCCGCAACCACTGGCCATTCACGTGGTACACAGTGGTTGGTTGGCCGCTTGTCGCTCGATAAATCGGGAGCACTCCGTACTCCGTATTCCTTTTCTCTTTGTGCGCACCACGGCGAACTCTCTTCAAGGGTCAAAACCAGGGTCTGGTGCAAGCTCCTCCCCCGACAGAGTTTCAAACTTGCGAAAGCGAAAGCGAGGGGATTTGCACCCATTG
>Ga0105239_10000174_pt1 | contig 92922 bp, 74 predicted proteins | sample KBSC44metaG_FD_92761 | JGI IMG/M metagenome (GOLD analysis project Ga0105239, IMG submission 92761) | Corn rhizosphere microbial communities from Kellogg Biological Station, Michigan, USA - KBS C4-4 metaG | ecosystem: Host-associated > Plants > Roots > Rhizosphere > Soil | place: Michigan, USA... | reverse complement strand
GAAAAACTTCCTGAGCTTGTAGGAGCGGCTTCAGCCGCGACCCACGTTTTCGTCACGGCTTGTCGCGACTGAAGTCGCTCCTACAAAGATCCCATTGCACGGGTACTGCCCGCCTCAGCGGCCGCCCATGCTAATTGCCGGATGTTGCGGATTAGCCTGTTGCTGCGTCTGCGTCTGCGTCTGCGTCTGCGTCTGCGTCTGCGTTTGCGTTTGCGTTTGCGTATGCTGCTGCGCCGCCTGCTGCCATTGCGCCGTGCTCTGAGCGAGCGGCTGGTTCACCGCCTGCGCGGTCTCTACATGCGCATCGCGTGAGAGCGCATTGGGGATCACGTGTTCCACCGCAAACGCGCGCGAACCGTTGTCGCTCAACGCCACCGCATCGATCCGATTCAGGCCGCCCGCTTTCGCCGCCGCGGCCAGGGCACCGGCGAAGTTATCGCTCTGCTGGTCCGGCGTGCGCCCGATCTGCGCATCGATCTTATGCACGCCATCGCGCGCCTGCTTGAACATCGCGTGGCCGGCATGCGAGGGATCGTCGAGGCGAGGTGCTTCACGAGCCGGTTGTGTCGCCTGGTTTTGCGTCGGAGCATTGCGCTGCAACGTCTGACGCGCCTCGCGTTCGACGTTCTCGATGCGGCTTTCCATGCTCGGCAACACAACCGCCATGCCATGGCGATCGAGCGCTTCCTGTCCTGCCGCCTTACCGTTCGCCACCGCTACCGCCGCGCCCACCAGGCGCGGATAGTTGGATGGCCTGAATTCATAGGCAGCGGCCACGCCCAGACCGGCCGCGCCGCCGAGGGCCGTGCCGGCAACGGGCGCCTTGTCGGTTACGCTTTGAATCACGTTCCCCGTTGCATCCAGACCGCTGCCCGCCAACTTGCCGGTACCGGCAATCGCGTCATGTTGCAGATTGCCCACGCGCGTGGCGACATGATCGGTCGCCGCCTGCACGGTGCGAGTAGCTTCGCGAATCGTCGCCGCGTCGGCATGCGCATCGCGCCGCGCATCGGCCGCCAGACCCTGCCCGGCGCGGTGGACCGCATCGCCTGCCTGGTCCAGCTGACTCGCCTGCTTGTCCATCCACTTATGCGCACCATCGGGCAGCACGCTGCCGACCTTGCGCAAGGCATCGGCTTCCAGCGATGCGGTGAACTGCCCCAGGCTCCCTAGCCCTTCGGTAACCCGTGCGCCCGTCTCGCCCAAGGCCACACGCCCATGAGCAGCGACCGCACCCGCGAGATGCTCGGCACCTTGCGTCGCCTGGCTGCCGACCTGGGTAACGTTACGCGCTGCCTGACCACCCATTTCGGTGACATTCCGCACGCCATCGCCGGTGGCATGCAACGCCTGATTTGTCATCTTGCCGCCGGCGGCGACGACCTCGCCCGCCTGATGACCGACTTGCGCGCCCTTGGCCACCGCACCGGCCGTCTCAAGCAGCGGCGTCGCCAGATAGGTCACTTCGGGCAGCGACATCTGGTTCTTTCGAGCGATCAACACCGAGCCATCAGGGCCGGCTGGCATCATCGGCGCCAACAGAGGCTGCTGCTGGCCTGCCGCAAGCGGCAGCTCGCGCAGCATCTTATTGGTATCGCCCGTGGCGACCTTGTCGATGAAATCGTGCACCGTCTTCTGTGCGTCGGGCGGCATGTTCTTGCTCAGATCCTGCTTGAGCAATTCGCGCCCCTGCGGCAACTGGTTCAATAGCTGGCTGCCTTCCTGCAGCACCGCGCCGAGCTCCTGCCGCTGCAGGTAATCCAGGCTGTGGATGTTGCCCTGTATGCCGTTATTGAGGAGTTCGCCTTGAACCTGGTAGGAGATGACGTTTTTATTGACGTCGTGTACGGCGGCACCAGGGTTTTGCGATGCAAACCGCAAAGCCGTTTCCGGATGCAAGCCCGCCGCGTTCCAGGTCGTTGCATGATTGCCCGTAACCGCCGAAGCCGCTGCGGCCATTCCACCGGCAAGACTATGACCCGTCAGCTCGTACTTAAAGCCTCGGTCCTGCAAATCTTTTGCAAGGCGCATCGCGCGATCGTAATAGTCGGTTTCCATGCCCACGGATTGAGGAAAATTGTTCGCGAGAAAATCTTCCTGCGTCGTGTCACGCGTACCGCCAGGAACTTTGACCTCACCCGATGAGCCCTTGAAGGCGACCACCGGCTCATATCCGGCGCCTAGAATCTTCGGGTCGGGCAAATAGACTTCCGCGCGAAAACCCGACTTGTCCGGCTGCAATGCTGCCGCGATATTGGCATCGGTCCAGCCGAGTTTGGGCGCAAACTCCCGCAGCTTCTCCGGATGCTCACTGGCGCGTATCCAACCGGGTGGCGGGCTGCCTTCGCCCTTCGCCGACTTGTACGCATCCGCCGCCAGCTCACCCATCTGCTGATCGTGATACAGCTTCTGCAGGCGAGTGGCTTCCTGCTGCGCCGCAGGATCGCCGCTCGCACGAAGCTTTTGCAGGAAAGCTTGTTCTTGCTGCGGATCGCCAGACATCGCATCACTCCTTGACCGAAAGTTTTAAAGCAACGGAATATCTTTTTCTTCGTAGGGAAGACCAAGATTCTTGCGCATATCGCGATAGGAATCGGGCATGGATGAGCGCTTGTAGCCGTGCTGCAACAACCATTGCTGGCACTTGCGCTGCCAGCTCGGGTCCTTGGCATCTCCCGGATGCCAGAATATAGCCTCGACAGCCATGTATCGGGGCGGGTCCGGCGGTTGGACGACGGCTCCAGCCTTGGGATCGGCACCATGTTCCAACAGCCAATACGCCTGCTCGAAGCCACCCAGGGAGCTGTAGTCGTACAAGACGGTGCCGCCCTGGGAGAGGGCATTTACGTCACCACCCCGTTCAACGAGCAGTTGCACGTTCTTCCACTGGTTATGCCAGATATAGGACTGAAACTGCAGAGTCTCGCCGTTGGCGTTGCGCGTATTGGGATCGCCGCCGTGATCGAGCAAAAGCTTCAGATAGATCGGATCTTCCTGCTTGGCGGCCCAGACCATGGCATTGTCATAATCGAAATGGTCCGAAACGCTTCCGTCCTTGAATTTTCTTACCGTATGGCCCGGCTTTCTGGCATTCGGATTTGCTCCATTGTCCAGCATCGCCTTGAGGCCAACCGGATTCAGCGTAAACACGGGCCACGCAATCAACGGCATCCCACTGTCGTCGTCACTGAAAATGACATCCGGATTGACGTGCTCTTGCTTCATCAATCGCTGCACTTCGGCCGCATTCCCCTGCTCGGCAGCCAAGGCAAGCGCCTGTGCTTTGGGGTCTTTGAAAACGCTATCGACCGAATACTTCGATGGTTGCGCCGACACGCCTGATGCGGCTTGCGGCACATCGCAGCCGGCGATGGCAAGAGCCAGCAACAACCAGATAGCGGATAGAAGAAGCCTGGGCATGCACGATCCTTCGGCAATCAGGCGCCGATGGTAGCGTGTAAGGACGAACTTTTTGAGTCCAGGCTCACGCTGGATCGTTTAAAACATCTAATTATAAAAAACGGGGCTCATTGAGAGCCCCGTTTTTCAATAGGCTGCGAATGACCTCGGCTCAGGCCGCATCGAGCCCGATCGGACAAACCACGCCCGTGCCACCCAAACCGCAATAGCCATCCGGATGCTTGGACAGATACTGCTGGTGCTCGTCCTCGGCGAAATAGAACGGGCCGGCCATGGCTATTTCCGTCGTGATCGCACCGTATCCCGCGCGTGACAGCTGCGCCTGATATTCACGCTTGGAAGCCTCGGCGGCAGCTAGCTGTTCGGCGCTCGATGCATAGATGGCCGAACGATACTGCGTGCCCGCATCGTTGCCTTGACGCATGCCCTGGGTAGGATCGTGACTTTCCCAGAACGTGCGCAGCAAGGTATCGATATCGACGGTCTTGGGGTCGTATACGATCTGGACCACTTCCGTATGGCCGGTCTCGCCCGAGCAGACTTCGCGATAGGTCGGATTGGGCGTGTAGCCGCCGGCATAGCCGACGGACGTGCTATAGACGCCTGGGATACTCCAGAACTTCCGTTCCGCGCCCCAGAAGCAGCCCATGCCGACAACCAGCACTTCGTTACCGGGGAAAGCCTCGGGCAATAACGAGCGTCCCGTGACGTGATGCGGGTGGGTGGGACGAATAGGTGTTTCGCGCCCCGGCAGCGCATCCTGCGGTTGGGGCATGCGTTGTTTCCAGGCACCGATTCCAAGCATGGCGGCCTCCTAAAAGATTCGGGGAAAGTAGCCGATATCTGGTACCGACCGGCGTGAAATTCAATAACGCAACAAGGCGTGCAATGGCACGTCGTCCCGCCATCGCGTGCGTCCCTGCAACGCGGCCAGTTCGATCACCAGGGCAGCGCCGCAAACGGTACCGCCGAGCTTTTCGACCAGTGTCCGCGCAGCGGCCAAGGTGCCTCCGGTTGCCAGCACGTCATCGACCAGTAACACCCTTTCGCTGGGACGTAGCGCATCGTTACGTGCCTGCAGGCGATCGACACCGTATTCGAGCTGGTACTCCACCTCGACTACCGGCGGCGGCAGCTTGTTGGGCTTGCGCAAGGGCACGAAACCGGCGTGGAGCTTCTGCGCCAATGCCGCCCCGAAAATGAAACCACGCGACTCGATCCCGCAAACCGCCTGGATTTCGCTGCCCTGCCAGGGCTCGGCCATCGCGTCGATGCAGCGGGCGAAACCGCCGGCATCGGCCAGCAAGGGGGTGATATCGCGAAACGTCACACCGGGTTTGGGGAAATCCGGCACGGCGCGGATCAGGGATTCGATCGAAGAGATGGGCTTGTTCATGCCCCTGAGATTACATTCTCAATCAATCCAGCCCCAAGCAACCGGGCTCAGCAGGCGCTGGCGAACGACCCGTCCAGATCCGGATCCATCGATGCCAGCACTTCGCGCGCTTCGGCCAGCTGCGACTGGACTTCGCGCACCACCCCTTCGGCGGCGGCCAGGTTGTCTTCGGCGACCATCACCGCCACATAGTCCATGGCAGGGAGCTGGCCAACCGCGCCAGTCAGGTACTCGCCGCTGATAAACGCCGGAATCTCGGCACGCTCGAGCGCATCCTTGACCAGGTGGGCGTCGATCAGGTTTTCGGCTCGATAGGCGATGCGCATGGCTGCAAGCTACCCGTCGCCACGAGCCGGAGCAAGCCCGCAGGCCATAAAGCGCCTTTTCGGCGGCAGATCGTCAAATCCGCCAGAACTAGTAGAATCATCCGTTTCCGCTACGCGTCCCGAGTTTTTACTGTGATGTCGACCGAATCTCCCCTGGCCCATCCGCCCGCCACCCCTGCCGCGCCCCCGGGCGAGGGCCAGCCGCGCGACTTTATTCGCCAGATCATTCGCGACGACCTGGCCAGCGGAAAGCACCACGCCATCCGTACGCGTTTTCCGCCCGAGCCTAACGGCTATCTACATATCGGCCATGCGAAGGCGATCTGCCTGAACTTCGGCATTGCCGCCGAGTTCATCGGCTGGTGCAATCTGCGCCTGGACGACACCAATCCGGGCAAGGAAGACCCCGAGTTCGTCGAAGGTATCAAGGACGACGTGCGCTGGCTGGGCTACGAGTGGCACGACCTGCGCCATGCCTCGGATTATTTCGAGGTTTTCTATCGCGGCGCGCTCAAGCTGATCCAGGACGGCCACGCCTATGTGGACGACCTCAACCCCGATGACATGCGCGCCTATCGCGGCACGCTGACCGAGCCCGGTCGCAACTCGCCGTATCGCGATCGCTCGGTGGAGGAAAACCTCGACCTGTTCCGCCGCATGCGCGCAGGCGAATTCGCCGACAGCAGCAAGACGTTGCGCGCCAAGATCGACATGAGCTCGGGCAATATGAACATGCGCGACCCGGCGATCTATCGCATCCGCAAGGTCGAGCACCAGAACACCGGTAACGAGTGGCCGATCTACCCGATGTACGACTACGCGCACTGCCTGTCCGATGCACTGGAAGGCATTACGCATTCGCTGTGCACGCTGGAGTTCGAGGATCACCGCCCCCTGTACGACTGGTTCGTCGACAAGGTCGACCTGGTCAATCATCCGGAGCTGTGGCAGCACCTGCACGACGCCGGCTTTCAGACCGAACCGGCCAAGCCGCGCCAGATCGAATTCTCGCGCCTCAACCTCAGCTACTCGATCACCAGCAAGCGCAAGCTCGCGCAGCTGGTCAACGAAAAGCTGGTCGACGGCTGGGACGATCCGCGCATGAATACGCTGCGCGGCCTGCGCCGCCGCGGCTTTACGCCGGCAGCGATTCGCCTGTTGATCGAGCGCCTGGGGATCAGCAAGCAGAACAGCGTGATCGATTACGCGATCTTCGAGAATTGCGTGCGCGAAGATCTCGACGCGCATGCGCCGCGCCGCATGGCCGTGCTCGATCCGCTCAAGCTCACTCTCACCAATCTGCCCGAAGACCACGAAGAGACGCTGCTGTTCTCCAACCACCCCAAAGACGAGAGCTTCGGCTCGCGCCAGGTGCCTTTTGCACGCGAGTTGTGGATCGAGCGTGAAGATTTCGCCGAGGTGCCGCCCAAGGGTTTCCATCGTCTGAAGCCGGAAGGCGAAGTGCGCCTGCGCGGCGTCGGCATCGTCAAGTGCGACGAGCTGGTCAAGGACGCGGACGGCAACGTGATCGAGCTGCGCTGCACGCTCGACCCGGAATCGCGTTCGGGCCTGCCGGGCGCGGACCGCAAGGTCAAGGGTACGATCCATTGGGTGAGCGCACGTCACGGCGTGGCGGCCGAAGTCCGCCTGTACGACCGTCTGTTCAACGTGCCCGCACCCGATGACGAAAGCGACGGCAAGAGCTGGATCGAGCATATCAATCCGGATGCCAAGCGGCTGGTGCACGGCTGGGTCGAACCGGCCGCGGCGCAGGCCTTGCCCGAGCAGCGCTTCCAGTTCGAACGCCTGGGTTACTTCGTCGCCGACCGCATCGACCATCGCGCGGACGCACCGGTGTTCAATCGGGCTGTTACCCTGCGCGATACCTGGGCCAAACAGTCGGGTTGAAAACGATGCTACCGATCCAGGTACACCTGACCCTGCCGCCATGGCTCGAAGAAGTGGCCGACGAAAAGCGTCGTTACCACAGCGACGAGGAACGCGTCGCGCTGGCGATCGAATTGTCCCGGCGCAACATCGCACAGGGCACCGGCGGCCCCTTCGGCGCGGCCGTGTTCGACGGGCAAGGCCGCCTGATCGCGGCGGCAGCCAATCGCGTCGTACCGCAGAGCTGCTCGATCGCGCATGCGGAAATACTCGCCTACATGGCCGCGCAGCAGCGGTTGTCGACCCATCGGCTCAACGAGCAGGGCGGCCGCTACACGCTGGCGACCAGTTCTCAACCGTGTTGCCAATGCTTCGGCGCAACGGTATGGGCCGGCGTCGACGAACTGCTGATCGGCGCGCGTGCCGAAGACGTCGAGGAGCTGACCGAATTCGACGAAGGCCCGTTGCCGGCCGACTGGATCGGCGAGCTCGAACGGCGCGGCATTGCGGTGCGGCGCGACATTCTGCGTGACGAGGCACGCGCTGTATTGGCCGAATACGGCCAGACCGGACCGAAGTATTGAGTCGCCTGCGCGCCGCGCTGCCGCTGATCCTGCTGGTGCTGGCCGGCATTGTGCTGTTTGGCTCGGGCATCCTGGACCGGCTGCACCCGGAGCAACTGGTCGCCCATCAGCAACAGCTGCGCAGCGACATCGCGGCCGCCCCCTGGCTTAGCCGCATTGTCTATATCGGGCTGCTGACCCTGGCGATGTCCACCGGCATTCCCGGTACGATCATCGTGATTTTTGCGGGCGGCTTCGCGTTCGGCGTGTTCGAGGGCACTTTGTACTCCTCGGTGGGCGTTACGCTGGGCTCGCTGATTCTTTTCCTTGCCAGCCGCTATGCGTTCGGCGCAGGAGCCAAGCATCCGCCCGCGATCGTGGAAAAACTGCAGCATGGATTCGCACATCATCCGGTCAGCTACACGATGTTCCTGCGTTTCGTGCCGGTCGTACCCTTTGGCCTGGTGACGATCAGCCTGGCCTGGCTGCGTTGTCCGCTATGGCTGTTTATCGGCGCCACCTTTCTGGGCGGCACGGTCATGCTGGTATTCGAGACCTCGGTGGGTGCGGGGCTTGGCACCGCATTGAGCCATAGCGCGAAGCTGGGTCCCGCCCTGCTGCTGCGACACGAAGTGCTATGGCCGCTGGGCGGTATCGCGTTGCTGGCGTTGCTTCCGCTGCTGGTGGAGCGCCTTACGCGGTCGCGCCGTCAACGCGCGCAACTGCCCCCGGCAAAGTAACCCCTTGCCTGGCGAACGAATGACTAGCCGTTCGTAAAGACTCGCGTCACAGCTGTTCCAGGGCCTGTTAACGCTATTTGCGTGGCCCGCGCCGGGATCTGTTTGCTCGTCAAGCAAGGAAGAGTAAGGGAGTGTACGTCCGTACACGACCGAGTGATAACGCCGCGTGGCGGGCAAACAGACCCGGCCCTTCGGGTTGCTGCCGAGTGGCCATCAGGCGGCAGCGCGCGGCTTGACCTGGCAATGAACCAGGCGCTGCGCCGCGCACTACCACCTGATGGCCACTCGACAGCAACGCGGGCTACGCAGAGCGTTAGCAGGCCCTATTACCGACGGCCACTATCCAAAAAACCGCCCCTGTTCCCATGATTTCGCGCTAGTCTCGGCCCCATAAGCCGACACGGGGAAACGGCAGTGAGCACAGGTCAGGACACCTGGATCGGTCGTCTATGGCGGCGCACGTCGCTGATGCAGCGGCTGGCGTTCGTTGCGCTCGTCCCGACCCTGGTCACGGCCGTGTTCCTGGTCACGATGCTCACCCGCCACAAGCTCGCCTCGCTGCGCAGCATGGCGCAAAGCACCGCCGATACCATCGCCATCCAGACGGCTTCCGTCTGCGCCGACCCGCTGCGGCAGATGCAGCGTCGTGAGCTGGCACGAATCGCCCAATCGATCGCCGAACTGCCGCATGTCGCACATGTGCAGATTCGCGCGGCCGACGGCGAGATCGTTGCCGACGCCCAGGGGCGCGAGGATCGTGTGCGCAGCGAAACCCTTACCGTCGTGCGCACGGTCGTCGATGGCGCACAGCCGGATCATCCGGTGATCGGCTCGGTGCTGGTCGACGTAAGCCTCAATGAAGCGATTGCCGCGCAACGATCCAGCCTGCGCAACGCCCTGATCGCACTGGTGCTCAGCCTGCTCGTCGCGGGCATCCTCGGCTGGCAGGCGGCCCGCTGGATCAGCGCACCGCTGCGCCGGCTGGCTGCGGCGGTGCATCAGCTGGGCCGCGGCGACCGGCGGGTCGAAGTCGAAGTCACCGACAGCACCGAGATCGGCGAGCTGCAGCATGGCTTCAACAGCGCTGCTGCCGCCTTGTTCGATGTTCAACGCGGAATGGAGCAGGAAATCGAGCACGCCACCTTGGAGCTCGCACGCAAAAATGCGGCGCTCGAAGCCGCCAGCGTGGCCAAGGCACGCTTTCTCGCCGCCGCCTCGCATGATCTGCGCCAACCCCTGTATGCGTTGACGCTGTTCTCGTCCTCACTGGCCGTGGACGAACGCGACCCGGTACGCCTGGACCGCATCGCGCATATCCAGGAATGCGTCGAGGCGCTCGATCACCTGTTCAGCGAATTGCTCGATCTGTCGCGCCTGGAAACCGGAGCGATGCAGCTGGAAATCACTGAGTTTCCGCTTGATCACGTCTTCGAGGAGGTGAGCCGGAACTTCCGCCTGATTGCCGAACAACACGAGCTGCGCCTGGTCATGCGCGCCACGCCATTGTGGGTGCGCACGGATCGCACGATGCTCGCGCGCATCCTCAACAACCTGGTCAGCAATGCCTTGCGCTATACCGGCCAGGGCGGCGTGCTCGTGGGAGCGCGAAAACAACTCGATGGCACGGTACGCATCGACGTGTGGGACACCGGCAGCGGCATTGCCGAGGAACACCAGGTACGCGTTTTCGACGAGTTCTACCGCATCGACATGCACGGCCTGGGCGAACACGATAGCGGGCCACGCCGTGGCCTGGGCCTCGGTCTGGCGACCGTGCAGCGCCTGGCCGAACTGCTCGATACCCAGGTAACGCTCAAATCGCGGGTCAATCGCGGCAGCGTCTTCAGTTTTCAGTTGCCCAGCGCGCCGGCACATCAAACCTTCCATCCGCTGGTCGAAGAGCGCCTGCTGGACGTATCGGGCATGCGGGTGCTGGTCATCGACGACGAACCGGCGATTCTCTCCGGCATCCGCTATCTGCTACGCAGTTGGGGCTGCGACGTCGTGGTGGCCGAAGATCGGGCCCAGGCGCTGGAAGTCGCCGACACCTGGTCTACCCCGCCGGACCTGGTGATTTCCGACCTGCGCCTGCGTGAGGGGGAAAGCGGGCTGGACGTACTGGCCGCACTCGACCGCCACTACGGTCACGACACGCCAACAGCCTTTGCACGCCTGTTGATCACCGGCGAAACCCGCAGCGACCGGCTGCGCGAGATCATGGCGGCGAAGATTCCCGTGCTTTACAAGCCGGTCTCGCCCGAGCAATTGCGGGAAGCGATGGCCATGTCGCGCGCTCAGAGCCATTTGACAGCCTGATCGGCGCGCATACCCCATCGCCCAGCTCCGCCGGCAAATCTGCAGCGACAAATGGAACCGAACGTTTGGATCCCCTACGCCAAATGGTCGATAGCTAGGCCATTTGCCCATGTACATGCAGCTTGCTGACATCGTGCTGTAAAGCTATGTTGCGCGGGTGGCCGGACGGGTTGTTAACCGTGGCGGGCTGCGGGGGACGACATGCGGATACTGATTGCCGATGACCATCGACTGATTGTCGAAGGGGTCAAGCTCAAGCTAGCCGAGCTTGGGCCCGATACTGAGTTCTCGATCGCCAAGGACGTGAAGGAACTACGCGAGGCTCTGCACAACGAACCCGCGCCCGCACTGGCGATTGTCGACCTGGCCATGCCGGGATCGCACGGCCATGCCCACCTTGCCGAGACCATCGAAAGCTTGCCCGGCGTGCCGGTGATCGTGCTGTCCGGCTCGGAAGACCCCTCGCTGATGAAAGACCTGCTATCCATCGGCGTGCAGGGCTTTATCCCCAAGGCGTACTCGCCGGACGTGATGCTGTCGGCGGTGAGGCTGGTACTCTCCGGCGGGGTCTATGTGCCGCCGATGATGCTGGACGAGTCCGGTGAAGTGGCCCAGTCGCCACCGGCCGTCTCACCGCAGAGCGATGCCGCCAGCCTGGAAGAGCGGCTGCGCCAGTTGCTGACCGACCGCCAGATCGACGTGCTCTGGCTATTGTCGCAAGGCAAGCCGAACAAGGTGATCGCGCGTGACCTGGGCATCAGCGAAGGCACCGTGAAGATTCATCTGGCGGCGATTTTCCGCGCCTTGAACGTACGCAACCGGGTCGAGGCGGTGGTCGCCTCCCGCCGGCTGGCAGGACCCTGAGTAGCCTCAGACCCCTCCCATCTTGATCGGCGTGGATAAGAGGCTCCTCAAGCTTTACCGTGCAAACGGTTTGTCACCCAAGTGGCGCCTCGGCGGCGTATGCTCCGACGACGGCAGGAACTCAAGCCACGACACCGCCGAAGGATTGCAGGGGAGTCGAACACGTTGCGCAGCAGACGGATCAACCGCGTCGGGTTTTACCCGTGTACGTCCACGGTGGCGTGGCTCGCTTGCGCCCTGTTTACCTTGCTCTGTCTATCCGCCACGCCGTCCAGGGCCGCGGACAAACCTCCACAGCCCCTGACGTTCGGAGTGCTGCCGATGGGCGGCCCCTCCGAATCGCTGGAGGCGTGGCGTCCGATGCTCGACGATATGAGCCACGCCTTGCAACGGCCGATCCGCAGCGTATCGGTAAGCACCTATGAAGGCCTCGCCCAGGCGCTGACCGAACAGCGCATCGACTACGCCTTCGTCTCCGGCCGGCTGGCCTTGCAGGCGGTGACGCAGGATCGCATGCAGGTCGTGGCGCAACTGACGCGCGGCGACGGCACGCTTGGCTACTACTCCGTCCTGATCGTGGAGAAAGATTCCCCGATCCATAAACTCGACGACATCTTCTCCAAGCCGGGCCATTGGCGCTATGCGCGTGGCGAAGCCTTGTCGGTCTCGGGGTACCTGGTACCGGAGACCCAGCTGTTTGCCAGCCGCAAGCTCGACTCGGACACGTTTTTCTCCAATGTCCTGATCGACAACCATCAGAACAATGCCTTGGCCGTGGTCAACGGCGAGGCCGATCTCGCGACCAACAACACCGCCGATCTCGAACGCTTCGCCAAACACTTCCCCGACCAATACGCTCGCCTGCGCGTGGTATGGAAATCGTCACTGATTCCGCACGCGGTCATTATCGTACGCACCGATCTGCCAGCTGAATTGCGCGACCGGATCACTCAATTCCTGACCAGCTATGGAAAGGGGCGCAACGCTCCGCAAGAAGTGGCCAAGCTGCAGCTCATCCACGATATCAGTGGCTTCCGCCCGGCCGGCAACGATGTACTCACGTCGTTTGCCGATATCGACTACACGCTGGACCAGCGACGCGCCCTGAGCGCGCAATGGGTCAATGGCGATGCGATGAAAGCGCGGCTGCAAAAAATCGAAGCGGCGCATGAGCAACTTATCAACCAGTTGAAGAGCAATCGGCCGCTCAACCTGACCGCGCATAACGACGGCACGCCCTGAATTCTTCCGATAGCCAGCGGTCTTAAAGCATCTGCAGACACACTCAGCGCCAGCGCAGCGACCTATGTCGTTCGTCATAGGCCGCCGCAGAATAGTACGAACTGTGTATCGAATAGCCCTTCACACTTCTCTAGAGTGAAGCTTGGGCAAACGATTGCCCGGTCTCCGGCTTTCCTACTCGCACAGACTCCGATGCCATGCAGCGCTTCTTAAGACATCTTGCCAAGGCGTCGCGGGTCGGTATGGGCCGAACTATTCCACGCTGCCGCGCAAAGGCGGAATCATGAAGCGCTCGCCGGACGGACTGCTGCCGCGCTTGCTGATCGATGCCATTCTGCCCTGTGCCCTCGCCGCCCTGGTACTGACTGCAGCATTGACCGTGCAACGCGCCTCCCTGCTTGCCGAACGGCAACGCAGCGGCATCAGTCTGCAACTCGAACGCCTCAGCACCGCACTTGCCTGGGAAAGTGCGCCCCCGCAGCACATCCTGGATAACGGCCTGCGCGACGGTGCATCTGAAAGCATTCGTTACCTCGAACTGCGACTCGCCGACGGCCGGCTGTATGGCGCGGGCGAGAGCGACGAGCAGACCTTGCAGATCTACGCGCGCGCGTTGCCCACGCCACCGCTACAGGCAGTGGCCACCATCACGATGCAGGTCGATCCATGGCCTTTGCGACGCGCGCAATGGTTCACCTGTGCCGGCGGCTTGCTCTGCGCCATCGGCATCGCCATGCTGGCCTGGCTGGCCCGCTGGTCCTTGCGCCGCCGTATCGTGGACCCGCTCGATCGTCTGCAGCATGCGCTGGACGATCTGCTGCCGCGTCGCGACGAACGCGCGGCTGCCGAACAGATGTCCGGTAACGAACTCGAACGCCTGCATGCGTCGTTGACCCGAATCGACAGTGCGCTGACCACGCAGCGCCGCGACCTGGTCGCCATCCGCCGCAGCAGCGCCCTGCAGGCGGTCCGTCAGCAACGTGAGGCGCAGGCCCTGGCACGCAGCAAATCGCATTTTGTCGCACTGGTCGGGCATCACTTTCGTCAGCCGCTGCAAGCCCTGCAACTGTTTGCCGCTTTCCTGCACCTGGGCAGCGACAACGAACAACAAACGGTACTCGGACAGATGCGCAACAGCATCGGTTCGATGACGCGTCTGCTCGACGCGCTACTGGAAATTTCGCGACTCGATGCCGGTGTGGTCAGCAGTAAGCCGGTACCGTTCACTGCCGCGGAACTGTTCATGCACGACCGTCAGAGGCTCAGCGAAACGGCTTCAAGGCAGCACGTTATCCTTGTCTGGCGCGGCAGCCATCATCGCCTGCATGCCGACGCCGAACTCTGTGCCCGCCTGCTGCAGCAGCTGGTCAATAACGCATTGGCAAACGCGGCGAACGGCCGCGTCCTCGTCGCGGCACGTCGTCGCGGCGAAAACATCCGCATCGAGGTACGCGACAACGGCCCCGGCATTGCCGCCGCCGAGCATCAACGCATCTTCGAAGAATTCGTCCGCCTGGATGGCGACGAAGGCGATGCTCACGAGGGCTATGGCCTGGGCCTTTCCATCGCCGAACGCCTTGCACAGATTCTGCAGACCCATATCGGCCTGCGCTCCGAACCCGGCCGCGGCAGTACTTTCTGGTTCGAGGTACCGAGATCGACCATCGCCGGGCACAATCATCAGGCGCATGAAGCGATGCCCGAGGCCTGGCGGCACGCGAGCTGACGCTTCGCGCAAAAAAAGACCCGCAGCTGCGGGTCCTCATTCGATGGTGGGCCGTGATGGATTCGAACCATCGACCAACGGATTAAAAGTCCGCTGCTCTACCAACTGAGCTAACGGCCCCGAACGTAGTGAGCCCGCAATTTTATGGGCTATGCCGCTTTGGCACAAGCTCCAAGGCGGATCAGGGCCTAGACGTAACGCGTCGGGTCGGGCAGCCCGGCATCGCGGAAGCCCTGGGCACGCAGCCGGCAGGCGTCGCAATGGCCACAGGCGCGGCCCTGGGCGTCCGCCTGATAGCAGCTGACGGTCTGGGCGAAGTCGATGCCCAGGCGTGCGCCTTCGCGCGCGATATCGGCCTTGCTCATCTTCATCAGCGGCGCATGGATACGGATGCCGGCACCCTCGACGCCCGCCTTGGTCGCCACATTGGCGAGCTGCTCGAAGGCCTCGATAAAGGCCGGGCGGCAATCGGGATAGCCGGAATAATCCACCGCGTTGACACCGCACCAGATATCGCTCGAACCGAGCACCTCGGCCCAGCCCAGCGCGATCGACAGCATGATGGTGTTGCGTGCCGGTACGTAGGTCACCGGAATCGTCGCGGCATCGGCCTGCTGGTCGGTATCCAGCGGCACGTCGATATCGGCGGTAAGCGCCGAACCGCCGATCGAGCGCAGATCCACCGTCACCGTCTTGTGCGCCACCGCGCCCAGCAGGCGCGACACGCGCTCGGACGCTTCCAGTTCCGCGCTATGGCGCTGCCCATAGGCCACGCTCAACGCATACACGTCGTAGCCCTGCTCGCGCGCGATGGCGATGGTGACAGCGGAGTCCATACCGCCGGAAACGAGGATGACGGCTTTTTTGCGTTCGGATGTGGTCATGGCTTTTGTTGGTGAGCGTGGGGTCGGCGGCTATGCCGCCTGTTAGGAGTGAGAAGTAAGGAGTGAGGAGTAAGAGGGAAGAGCGCCGCCAGGATCCGAGCTTTCGATTTCTCTCACTCCTCACTCCTGATAGGCGCCGCAGGCGCCGACTCACTCCTGCTTTAGTGTCCCGGCTCATCGTTCCAAAGCAGCTTATGCAACTGCATCTGGAAACGTACCGGCAGTTTGTCTTCGATGATCCATTCGGCCAGTTCGCGTGGCTGCACCGCGCCGTGCACCGGCGAGAACAGCACCATGCAGCGGCGCGCCAGGCCGAGCTCGGCGACTTTGCCGCGCGCCCATTCGTAATCGGCGCGGCTGGCGATAACGATCTTGATCTGATCGTGCGGCAGCAGGTGTTCGATGTTCGACCAGAGATTGCGCGCGCTCTCGCCCGAATCGGGCGCCTTCAGGTCCATCACCTTGCGCACGCGCGGATCGACGCCCGACACATCCAGCGCACCCGATGTTTCCAGGGAGACGTCGTAACCGGCATCGCAAAGGCGGGTCAACAGGATCTGGCAGCGCTTCTGCGCCAATGGCTCGCCGCCGGTGACGCAGACATGCTTCACCTCGTGCGAGGCGACCTCGACGAGAATGTCGTCGATGCCGCGCCAATCACCACCGTAGAACGAATATTCGGTATCGCACCAGACACAGCGCAGCGGGCAGCCGGTCAAGCGGACGAAGACGGTGCGCCAACCGATGGCATCGGCTTCGCCCTGGACCGAATGGAAGATCTCGGTGATGCGCAGGCGTTCGGCCAGAGCCGGCGTCGACGTGGGTTGCTCCACGCTCGCATCATGCACGTTCACTACGCGGCCTCAGTTGGCCGACTGCACTTGCAGCCGGCGCAGACGCTCTTGGGCCAGGCCCGCGGCCTTGGAACCTGGATACTTCACAGGAACGGACTTGAGCGTGGCCTTGGCGGCATCGTTCTGCTTGAGCTCGATCTGGGTGTAGGCAACTTTCAGCAGCCCATCGGGCGCCTTGTCGCTTTGCGGATATCGCGAGACCAGCCGCTGGAAAGCTTCGAGCGCAACCGGGTAATTGGACGTGGCGTAATACGACTCGCCCAACCAGTAATAAGCGTTGGGGGCGAGGTTGCTGTCCGGATACTGCTGCAGGAACTCGCGAAAACCGCGCGACGCCTTGACGTAGTCGCCGCCACGAATCGCGCCAAAGGCAGCGTCGTAAGCAGCTTGCGCACCCGCCGGGTTGGCGTTGCCGCCGCTGCTGGACGCCGCGGCCGGCTGCGAGGCATTCGCCTGCGCCTTGCCCTGGGGCTTGCCATTATCAACGGCCGGGGGCGTATCCGCCGCAGGGGGCGGGTTGTTGGCGGCAGCAGGAGCGCCACCCTTTTCAAGACGACCGAGTCGCGAATCCAGATCGACGTACTGCGCCTTGTTCTTGTCCTGGGCTTCCTGCACCTGGTGCTGAAGCTCCTCGATCTGGCCCTGCAACTGCTGCACTTGCTGCTGCAACTGCTGGACCTGGTTGACCATGCCGATACCGCCCTGGTCCTGGTTCTGCGCCTGCTGTTCGAGACGGGCGACGCGGTCGGCCAGACTCAAACGGGAATCCTGTGCTTGTGCCGGCAAAGCAAAAAGCATGGCGGATGCTAATGCACCCGCCATGCCGAGCCTGGCCGTAAAGCTAGTAGCCAGTTGCTTGTTCATTACTTCGCCGTGTAGACGATCTCGACGCGACGGTTCTTGCCCCAGCAGTCTTCGTTGTGCTCACGGCACACCGGCTTTTCTTTGCCGTAGCTGATCACGTTGAGCTGGCTGGCCGAACCACCGGCAGCCTGCAGCGCGCTGGACACGGCGTTGCCGCGGCGCTCGCCGAGGCCGAGGTTGTACTCACGCGTGCCACGCTCGTCGGTGTTGCCTTCGAGACGGATGTTAGCCATCGGACGGTCCTGCAGGTACTTGGCGTGGCACGCCATGATCTGCTGGAATTCCGGCTTGATTTCGGTCTTGTCGAAATCGAAGTACACAACGCGCTGACGCAGGCATGCGTTGGTGTCCAGATCATCGGGACCAAACTTGCCCGATTCCGGCTGGCTCTGCGGCATGGTCTGGGCTTGGTCTTGCGTGGTCTGAGGCTTAACTTCCTGCTTCTTCTGGCAGGCGGCCGCGCCAACACAGAGCAGGGCGACCAGGGCGACGCGAACGGTCTTATTCATGGTGGACGTTCCTTCAAACGGGTTTGAGTTCCGACAGTCAATGACGATTGCGGTTACGGGACAGCGTATCGCCGGTGGACCGGCTGTTATTTTGACACTTTGTAGCCTGCGGTGCGCTGTCTTGCAGCCGCAGGCCTCACCAATGACAGCGCCAGGCCGCCATTGACAACCGTGGAAGCCCGGTCGCCCTCGCAGGCCTCACCCGGCTCACCCAAGCCAAGGCGCCTTGCGGGCGCCCTGACAAAATGCATTGGACCGTCAACGCTGCCGATACGGTCCCCACGACGGCTCGCGCACGTCGCCATCGGATAGTACGAGGCGCTGGCGAACCTGTCCGTCATTGGAGACGGCGTACAGAACACCACGGCGTCCTTCGGTAGCGGCATACAGCAGCATGCTGGCATTGGGGGCGAAGCTCGGGGACTCGTCGATCGGTCCCGGCGAGATGGGTCGCACCTGCCCACCCAGACTGCGGTCCATAATGACAATACGATACACGTTCCCGTTGCCCTGCACCATCGCAAGCTGCTTGCCGTCATAACTTACCGAGGCATTGGCATTGTTCTGGCCCTGGAAACTGACCCGCTCCTGGTTACCGCCGGAGGCCGACATCTGGTAGATCTGCGGGCGGCCGGAGCGGTCCGAGGTGAAATAGATGCTCTGGCCATCCGGCGACCATACCGGCTCGGTATCGATCGCAAGATTGTTGGTCAGGCGCGTTTCCGAACGGCTGGCCACGTCCATCACGAAGATTTCCGGGTTGCCCACATAGGACAGCGAGATGGCCAGCTTGCTGCCATCGGGCGACCAGGCCGGCGCACCGTTGATGCCCTTGGGATGAGCAGAAATCAGCTGGCGCGAACCGGTGGTGATGTCCTGCACGTAAATCGCCGAGTTGCCGCTTTCGAAGGAAACATAGGCAATCTTCCTGCCGTCCGGCGACCACGACGGCGACAGCAGCGACTCGCGCGAACGCGCAACAACCTGCGGATTGTAGCCATCCGAATCGGCCACGATCAGCGAATAGGTCGTGTTGTTGCCCAGGCCCACGGCAGTGATATAAGCAATGCGCGTCCAGAACGCGCCACGTACGCCGGTGATCTTTTCGTAGATCTGGTCCGCGATCTGGTGCGCGACGCCACGCAGGTCACCGGCCGGCGCGGTGAATGCCTGAGCCAGCAGGCTTTGCTGCTTGTTGACGTCCCACAGTTCGTATTCCACCCGCAGCATGCCGCCGCCGGCGTCGCTGATGCGGCCGATGGTGATGAAGTCCTGCTTGAGCAGGCGCCAGGTAGCGAACTTGATGTCGGCACCCTTGGATGGGAACTCGACGATCTCGCTCTTGGCCAGCGAGCGGAATTTGCCCGAGCGGTTGAAGTCGTTGCGGATGACGTCGGCGACGTCGGTCGGCAGGGGCGCCCCGCCCGCTTGGGCGAATGGCACGACCGCGATCGGCGTGGCGGTTTTCAGGCCACCGACGATATCGACGTTGAGCGACTGGGCTGCCGCGGGACCGGCGACAAGCGCGGCCACGACCAGCAGAAGGAGAGCAAAACGTGAGCTTAGTTTGCGCATAGGCTTGGATTATTGCGGCCTGGAGGTGAAATCGAGTTGACGCTGGGACGCGCTTTCGCCACCCCGTTACGGGGCAGCGGGGGCATGTGCAGCATCCTGGGGTGGCGGATACGGTCGATCATTGCGGCCTGAAGGTGAAAGTGACTTCACGCTGGAACACTTTCTCGAAGCCCTTGTAGGGCAACGGCTGAGCGCGCAGCACGGCATTTTCGATCGAACGCTTGCCGGCATCGTCATAAGGACAACTCGAGTCGACCTTGGCGCTCATGACGTCGCCCCCGGGCAATTGCACGATATGTACGATGCACGGGGTGCTCGGCATGTTATCCGGGCGTAGCCAGTTCTGCGTGACCGCGTTCTGAATCGCCGCCTGATACTGGGCCAGCAGGCTGTTGTCATTGCCGTTGGTGCCGGTCTGCCGATCCGGGGCAAAGGGCTGGTCGGGCAAGCCATTGTCTTTGGCGTTCTTGAGGTCGGCAAGCTGCTGCTTGGCCTGTTTTGCCTTGTCGTCGGCCTTCTTGCTCTGATTCTGGGCAGCATCGAGCTTGGCGAAGAGATCATCGACCTTCTTCTGCTCCTCGGCCTTCTTCTTGGCCGCCTCGGCATCCAGCTCCGACTGACGCTGGCGCTGCTTCTCCTCCTGCTCCTTCTTGGCGTCCTCGGCCTTCTGCGCGGCGTCCTGCACCACCCGCTCCTGATCCTTGGTATCGGGATGCTCGGGCGGCGGCGGCAAAGGCTGCGGCGTCGGCTTGGGCGGCGGCGGGGTCGGCGGCGGTGGCACGGTCGGCGGCGGTGGCACGGTATTGGGCACCGGCTTGACGTTTGCCGACTTCGGTGGCGGCGCGCCGGTCGGCCCGATCAGTACGGCCTCGATCGGCTCACCCGGCAGCTGCAGCGGCTTGGCGCAGGTGATCGGGTTCCACGAGTCGGGCAGATGCAGCACGGCAAACACGTTCTCGAATGTCGAGCACGACACCGTCGCGAGGAACAGAAACCCCACGATGCCAAGGTGCAGGATGGCCGAAACGACGACCGCGAGGGGCGTACCCTTGCGATGGTTGTCGGGATTATTTCGCGCCATTCTTCCCGCCCGCATCAGGCTGGCTCATCAAGCCGACCTTGGCTACACCGGCCTGCTGCAAATCGGTCAGGATCTGGTAGACACCGTCGTACTTGCCATCGCGGTCACCCGCCACCAGCACGCTGACGTCCGGATTCTGCTTGACGAAGGCGCCGACCTTGACCTTGAGGCCTTCCTCGTCGATCGGCTCTTTCTTGGCGGTGCCGAGCGTCAGGAACAGCTTGCCGTCCTGGCCGACCGACACGATCACCGGATCCTTCTTGTCCTGCAGCGACTTGGCGTTGGCCTGCGGCAGGTTCACGTCGACGTTGGAATTGAGCATCGGCGTGGTGACCATGAAGATGATCAACAGCACCAGCATCACGTCGATGTACGGCACGACGTTGATTTCGGATTTGAGCTTGAGGCGCTTGTGTCGCGCTGAATTACGCATGATGCAAGCCTCGCTCAGGCCGTGGGGTCGTCGGTCTGGATCTGTCGCTGCAGCACCGAGGAGAACTCTTCCTGGAACACCTCGTAGCGCGACGCCACGCGCTCGACCTTGTTGGCGAAACGGTTATAGGCCCACACGGCCGGGATCGCGGCGAACAAACCCATCGCGGTGGCAATCAGGGCTTCGGAGATATGCGGGGCGACCACCGCGATGGTGACGTCCTTCATTTCACCCAGGCCCTGGAACGCGCCCATGATGCCCCACACCGTACCGAACAGGCCGACGTACGGACTGATCGAACCGACGTTGGCGAGGAATTCCAGATTGCGTTCGAGCGAACCGATCTCGCGCGTGCCGGCCACGCGCATCGCACGCTCGGAGCTTTCGATCACTACGCGCATGTCATGCACGCGACGCTGGCGCTGGCGCGCGAATTCGCGAAAGCCCGACTCGAAGACGTTCTCCAGGCCGCCGTTGCTGGCGCCGCGATTGCTTACTTCGCGGAACAACTGGGCCAGATCGGCACCCGACCAGAAGCGCTCCTCGAACGACTCCGCATTCTCGTTCGCCGATTTCAACTGCACGTATTTGCGCACGATGATCACCCACGACATGAACGAGAACACCAGCAGCACGAGTAGCACGAGCTTCACAGGGATGCTCGCTTCCGCGATCAGCTTGAAAATGTCCAATCCACTGTTCATTGCTGGGGGTACTCCGCCACTGAAGGCCAAAAGGTCACTGAAAATTTTTACAGGCCGGGGATAAGGCCAGCTGGAATCTGCACCGGGCGCATGCGGCGGGTATCGACGCAGGCGACTCGGACCGTGGCTCGCAGCAGCTCGACGCCGTCGGCCCGGTAAATGCTCTGGGCGAAAAGGATACTGGCTGCGCGCCGTTCTTTGACTTCGACCGTCACTTGCAGTTCATCATCCAGCAGGGCCGCCCTGAGGAAATCCAGCTGCATCTCGCGGACCAGGAAGGCCAACCCGGTGTTTTCCTGGACCTTGGACTGGTGCACGCCCAGGCTCCTGAGCCACTCGGTACGCGCCCGCTCCAGAAAGCGCAGGTAGCTGGCGTGATAGACCACGCCACCGGCGTCGGTGTCTTCCCAGTAGATGCGGACAGGCCAGGTGAACAGGACGGCTGAAGTGTCGTTGAGGGTCATAGGCATACAAGAACGAGTAACGGGCATCGGGTGGCGACGGGGTGAAATCGCCCCCATCGTCGACACAGAAGGGGCGCTTACCCTTCTCCCTCGCCGGAAAACAGGTCCGCCACCGGGGTCTGACGCGGCGGCGGCGTCAGGCCAAGGTGCCGCCAGGCCTTGGCGCTGGCCATGCGCCCACGGGCGCTGCGGACCAGGAATCCCTGCTGGATCAGATAGGGTTCGACCACGTCTTCGAGCGTGCCGCGGTCTTCGCTGAGCGCCGCGGCCAGGGACTCCACCCCGACCGGGCCGCCATCGAAGTTCTCGATAATGACGGAAAGCAGGCGGCGGTCCAGATCGTCGAACCCTTCCGCGTCGACCTTGAGCATGCTCATGGCGGCATTCGCCACTTCGCGGGTGATCTGGCCGTTGGCGCGCACCTCGGCATAGTCGCGCACGCGGCGCAGCAGCCGGTTGGCGATACGCGGGGTGCCGCGCGAACGTCGCGCGATTTCTTCCGCGCCGTCGATCTCGCAGGCAATGCCCATGATGCGTGCCGAGCGGCGCACGATGGCGGTGAGCTCGGCGGGCGTGTAGAACTCCAAACGCTGCACGATGCCGAAGCGGTCGCGTAGCGGCGCGGTCAGAAGGCCCGCGCGGGTGGTGGCACCGATCAGGGTGAACGGAGGCAGATCCAGCTTGATCGAACGCGCAGCCGGACCTTCGCCGATCATGATGTCGATCTGGAAGTCTTCCATGGCCGGGTAGAGGACCTCTTCGACCACCGGTGAGAGGCGATGGATCTCGTCGACGAACAACACGTCGTGCGCTTCGAGGTTGGTCAGCAGCGCGGCCAGGTCCCCCGCCCGCTCCAGCACCGGGCCGGAGGTGGAACGGACATTGACGCCCAGTTCGTTGGCGATGACATGACTCAGCGTGGTCTTGCCCAGGCCGGGCGGCCCGAAGATCAGCACATGGTCGAGTGCACCACCGCGCTTTTTTGCCGCCTCGATATAGATCGACAGCTGCTCGCGCACCGCCTGCTGGCCCAGGTACTCAGCCAGCCGCTTGGGACGGATGCTGGCCTCAAGGGCCTCGTCGTCCATTTGCGCGGCGTTGGTGACAATGCGGGGGTGGTCGGTCATGGGGGGATTATAGGAGTGAGTGGAGAGGAGTGAGGAGTGAGAGGAGAACCTGGCTCCGAATTGAACTTTCGCAAGAATCCGTGCCGATGGCGATAGAGTCGCATGCTGCGCGCTCTTCTCTCACTCCTCACTCCTCTTCACTCACTCCTGCCTCTCAGATCTCCACCTGCGCCCCAAGCTCGATCAGCCGGTTGCCGGGAATCTGGAAGAACGCCGTCGCCGGCATCGCATTGCGCGCCATGAACGCGAACAGCTTGTCGCGCCACAGGGCCATGCCTGGGCGGCGCTTGTCCGCGACGATGTTTTCGCGCGACAGGAAGAACGTGGTATCCATCATGTCGAAGGGCAGGCCTTCGCGCGAACACTGGGTCAAGGCGAACGGGATGTTGGGGTCTTCGGCAAAACCGAAGCGCAGACTCAGGCAGTAGAACTCGCCGTTCAAGGCGCGAATGTCGATGCGCTCCTGAGCGTCGGCAAGCGGCGTTTCCAGCATCTCGACCGTCAACAGCACATTACGCTCGTGCAGCACCTTGTTGTGCTTGAGGTTATGCAACAAGGCGTGCGGCACCGCATCCAGGTTGGCGGTCAGGAACACCGCCGTACCCGGTACACGCAATGGCGGATGCTCGTGGATATTGTCGATAAACGGCTCGAGCGCGAGACCGGACTGCTTGATTTCGCGCACCACCAGCTCGCGGCCACGACGCCAGGTGGTCATCATGACGAAGACCACCACGCCCAGCACCAGGGGGAACCAGCCGCCATGCGCGATCTTCAACGCATTGGCACCGAAGAAGGCAAGATCGACCGTCAACAGGAACACGCCGGCGACGATCACCGCGAACCAGTTCCACTTCCACTGCTTGCGTGCCACGACCAGTGCCAGCAGCGTGGTCATGGTCATCGTGCCGGTCACCGCGATACCGTAAGCGGCACCCAGGTTCGCCGAACTTCGGAAGCCGATCACCGCCGCCAGTACCAACACCAGCAGCAGTCCGTTGATCCAGGGAACGAAGATCTGGCCGGACATTTCGCGCGAGGTGTGCACCACGCGCATGCGCGGCGCGTAACCCAGCGAAATCGCTTCGCGGGTCATCGAGAACGCGCCGGAAATCACGGCCTGCGAGGCGATCACCGCCGCGGCGGTGGCCAGGCCGATCATCGGATACAACAGGTTCTCCGGCACCATCAGGTAGAACGGATTGTCGATCGCCTTGGGATTGCTGATCAGCAGCGCGCCTTGGCCAAAATAGTTGAGCAACAACGCCGGCAACACGAAGAACGACCAGGCCAGGCGAATCGGCCGCTTGCCGAAATGGCCCATGTCCGCATAAAGCGCCTCGGCGCCGGTCAGCGCCAGCACGACACCACCGAGCGCGATGAAGGCCTGCAGCTCATGGGTGACGATGAAACGCACGGCGTACATCGGATTGACCGCATAGAGCACCTGCGGATTGATCAGCAGCTGGCGTACGCCGAGCCAGGCCACCACGACAAACCAGATCCCCATGATGGGCGCGAACATCGCGCCGACCTTGGCCGAGCCATAGCGCTGCAAGGCGAACAGGAAAACGATGATGACCAGGCAGATCGGCACCACATAATCGGTCAACCCCGGTGCTGCGATCTCCAGACCCTCGACGGCGCCCAGGACCGACATCGCCGGCGTAATCACGCCATCGCCATAGAACAGCGCGGCACCGAAGATGCCGAAGACCGCCAGTATCCAGCGCGCTCGCGCCGAACTGCCCATCGAACGCTGCGCCAGGGCCATCAGCGCCATGATGCCGCCCTCGCCCTTGTTGTCCGCGCGCATCACGAAGAGCACGTACTTGAGCGACACCACGATGATCAACGACCAGAACACCAGCGACAGCACACCCATCACGGTTTCGGGCGTGACCTGCATACCGTGCGTGCCGAGCACTTCGTGCATCGTATAAAGCGGACTGGTACCGATGTCGCCGAACACGACACCGATGGCGCCTGCCGCCAAAGCGGCCAGCCTGCGCTTCGTATCCATCGAAGCATCCGACTGGTTAATGTGATGACCCACGTCTCTAACTCCCGAGAGCGGCGCGTAGCGCCTTGCGAATGATCGATTCGGCGCTGTCGCCCTCGGCGGCGACCTTCTGCACCAAACGCGTGACTTCAGCCGGCTTGTAGCCCAGCTGCTGCAATGCCACCGTAGCTTCGGCGGCAGGATCGAGCGGCAGGCCCGGCGTCTTCGTGCCCAGGCCCGTGATGCCGGTGGTCAGCCCGTCGACGCGATCGCGCAGCTCCACCACGATGCGTTCGGCGGTCTTCTTGCCGATGCCCGGAATCTTGGTGAGTGCGACGACGTCGCCGGTCTGCACCAGCCGTGCGAATTCGGCGGTCGATACGCCCGACAGCACCGCCAGCGAGATCTTCGCGCCGATGCCGCTCACCTTCTGCAAGTTGCGGAACAACGCGCGCTCGGATTCGTGCAGAAAGCCGTAAAGCGCGACGCTGTCTTCCTTCACCGCGTAATGCGTCAACAGGGTCACTTCCTTGCCGGTCTGCGGCAGGTCGTAGATCGTCGACATCGGCGCTTCGAGCTCGTAGCCCACGCCACCCACTTCGATCATCAGCCACGGCGGCCGCTTGGATACCAGGATGCCGCGTAGTCGGCCGATCATCGACGCCTTCTCCAAGCGGTACGGGGAATGCCGACGCGAGCGATGCTGGCGCGCGTATGCGCATGCGCGACGGCAACGGCGAGCGCGTCGGCGGCGTCGGCCTGCAACGGGCCCTTGAGGCCAAGCAGAACGCCCATCATGTGCTGCACCTGGGTTTTGTCGCCACGGCCGCTGCCGACCACGGCTTGTTTGACTTCGGTTGCCGCGTACTCGTGCACTTCGATGCCTCGACTCGCCACCGCGCAGATCGCGGCCCCCCTCGCCTGCCCCAGCTTCAGCGCCGAATCGGGATTTCGCGCCATGAACACGCGTTCGATCCCGCACTCGTCCGGCTGATGCGCGGCGATGATGTCACAGAGTTCGTCGAAGATGCGTTTGAGCCGCAGCGGAAAGGTGGCCTCGCCGGAGACGGCGAGCGCTGTATGAAAAACATGTGACAGCCGGCCGGCATCATCCACATCGATGATGCCCACGCCGGTGCGCTGGCTACCCGGATCGATGCCGATGATGCGGGTCATGACGGAGAGGCGTAGGCGCGTAAGCGGGGAAAACCCGTTACGGCTTAAGCGTCGACCCCGGCCGGCAGGGCGGCGTTGTGCGAGACCTCGCTGACGTCGTCCAGCGCATCGAGCTTGTCGATCAGGGTCTGCAGCGCCTCGACGTTTTCCGGCGACACGGCCACGCGGTTGTTGGGCCGCATGGTGACGCCCGCATGCTCGGCATGCAGGCCGGCCTCGATCAGCGCATGCTGCACCGATTCGAAGTTTTCCGGTGCGCAGATCACCGTGCTCTCGCCATTTTCGTTGATGACGTCGTCGGCACCGGCATCCAGCGCGGCCTCGAGCACTTTTTCTTCCTTGGCCTCGTCGCCGCCGGTGGCGAATACCAGCTCGCCGCAACGGGTGAACTGGAACGCCACCGAATTGGTCGTGCCCAGGTTGCCGCCGCTCTTGTTCAGCACGGCACGCACATCGGCCACGGTGCGGGTCTGGTTGTCGGTAAAGCAGTCGATGATCAGCGCAATGCCACCCGGGCCGTAGCCCTCGTAACGCAGCTCTTCCATCGCCGCGCCGCCGTCGGCGCCCGAGCCGCGCTTGATCGCGCGCTCGATGGTGTCCTTGGTCATATTGGCCGACAAGGCCTTGTCCACCGCCGCACGCAGGCGCGGGTTGGAAGACGGGTCAGGCACACCGGCGCGCGTCGCCACCGTGATCTCGCGGATCAGTTTGGTGAACACCTTGGCGCGCTTGGCGTCTTCGGCGTTCTTGCGACCTTCGATGGACGGGCCTCTACCCATGACAATTCCTGCAGCGGTGAGCGGACAAGCGGCGAATTTTAGCCGTTCGTCACAGGTTGAGAAATAGCTGGGTGATCCCAGGGTGCGACATTATGCCTTACCGCCTGCCGATCCCCGCCTCGAATTGCCCCTCGCGCAGAAAATGCGTCACCTGCCGGGCAACCACGGGCGAAAACAGCAATCCGGTGTGATTTGCCTCGACCAGACAATGATCGGTAAGACCAGGCAACCGGGTTTCAGCGACGGCCACGGTGCCATCGTGTTCGCCGGGAATAGGCCCCAGCATCGCGCCCAGTCCGATCGGCATGCAGCCGGCGATCATGCCGACCTCGCGCTGGCCGGTCCATTGCTCCAGGCCGTTTTCCAGCAAGGCGCGGTTCTGTCCCAGCATCGCCTCGCCGCCACGCCCCATGCCCGCCAGGCGCCGCGCCGCGGCGCTGCCCATGACCGGCGAACCCATGCAGACGATCCGCCCGGAAGGCAGACCTTCGTCCGGCGTACAGGCACGCAAGGCGAGCAAACCGCCCAGGCTGTGGCCCACCAGATGCACCGTCCTGGCGGGGGGCGACAGCTCCCGCATCAAGTCGTGCAACCGTCCCAGCACACGCTGCTGTTGGCTGGCGACGCTCATATAGTCGAAGCGATGCACGCGGAACCCCGCCTCCATCAGGCGGCGATGCAGCATGGCCAGCGCGAAACCGCGCATCCATAGGCCGTGCAGCAAGATGACGTGATCGGACATGGGCTGGGTGGTGATCGAGAGACCCTTAGATTAGCCGCGTGCGTGAATAATGACCGTGACCGGACCGGTAAGTCCGGTACTACGCGGCCGAACTTACTCGGCCGCTACCGTACGGACATGCAGCTCCTTCAATTGCGGCTCCGAAACCGCCGACGGCGCATCGGTCATCAGATCCTGTGCGCTGGTGGTCTTGGGGAAGGCAATTACGTCGCGGATCGACTCGGTACCTGCCATCAGCGCCGCGATGCGGTCGATACCGAACGCCAGGCCGCCATGCGGCGGGGCGCCGAACTTCAAGGCCTTGAGCAGGAAGCCGAACTTCGCCTCGGCCTCTTCGGCACCGATGCCCAGCAGCTCGAACACCGCACTCTGCATCTCCGGACGATGGATACGGATCGAGCCGCCGCCGATTTCGTTGCCGTTGAGCACCATGTCGTAACCGCGGCTCACTGCGGTGGCGGCATGCGCGCGCAGATCGCCGATGTCGTCGACCTTGGGCGCAGTGAAGGGGTGGTGCAGTGCGACGAAGCGCTTTTCTTCTTCGTCATACTCGAACATCGGGAAGTCGGTGACCCACAGCGGTCTCCAACTGCTTTCGACCAGACCGCGGTCCTTGCCGACCTTGAGCCGCAGCGCGCCCATGAAATCGGTGACCGTCTTCCACTTGCCGGCGCCGACAAACACCATGTCGCCGCTCTGCGCATCGGTCGCCTTGAGCAAGGTGTCGAGCGCGTTGTCGTCGAGGAACTTCGCCACCGGCGAATTGATGCCTTCGCGTCCCTTGGACAGGTCGTCCACGCGCAACCAGGCCAGACCCTTGGCGCCGTACTTGGCCACGTATTCGGTGAGCTGATCGATTTCCTTGCGCGTCAACGTCGCCCCGCCCGGAAGGCGCAGCGCAGCGACGCGACCGACCGGATCGTTTGCCGGCTCGGCGAACACCTTGAACTCGACATGTTTGAGTGCGTTGGCCACGTCGACCAGCTCCAGCGCGATGCGCAGATCCGGCTTGTCCGAGCCGAAACGGCGCATGGCTTCGGCCCAGGTCATGCGCGGAAAGCTGGCATCGAGCTCGACGCCCTGCACTTCCTTGAATACGTGGCGGATCAATGCCTCGACGAAATCCTGCACGTCCTTTTCTTCGACAAACGCGAACTCGAGGTCGAGCTGGGTGAATTCAGGCTGGCGGTCGGCACGCAGATCCTCGTCGCGGAAGCAACGGGCGATCTGATAGTAGCGGTCGAAACCGGCCATCATCAGGATCTGCTTGAACAGCTGCGGCGACTGCGGCAGCGCATAGAACTGGCCAGGATGGACGCGGCTGGGCACGAGGTAGTCGCGCGCGCCTTCCGGCGTCGCCTTGGTCAGGATCGGCGTCTCGATGTCCTGGAAACCGCGCGCGTCCAGATAGCGACGCAGCGCCTGCACCAGCTTGATGCGCGTACGCATCATCTTCTGCATTTCCGGGCGGCGCATATCGAGGTAGCGGTAGGTCATCCGCATATCCTCGTTCGGGCTCTCGTGCAGCGCGAACGGCAGATCCTTCGCGGCATTGAGAATCTCGACCTTCTCGGCCAGCAGTTCGACCGTACCGGTCTTGAGCTTGTCGTTGGCCGACAGGCGCTTGCGAATGGTGCCGGTGACGCGCAGGCAGTACTCGTAACCGATCTCGCCGGCGATCGCGAACGCATCGGCGTTATCGCGCTCGACCACGACCTGGGCAATGCCCTCGTGATCGCGCAGATCGACGAAGGCCACATGGCTCTGCAGGCGAAGCGTATTTACCCAGCCGCACAGGGTAACGGTCTGACCAACCAGCGACTCATCGATGAGGCCGCAGTAATGCGTGCGCATGCGCTTGAAGCTCCCGGCAAGTGCCGAAAAATGACGAATAAAGGCCGACAATGGTAGCACCCGCCGTCATACGAGGCGATGCGACCGGCCCGGTCATGCAGCTGCAAACGCATCAGCCCCGGCATGGGCCGGGGCTGATCGGTTACTTTCATCAGGTTTTGGAATGAAGCCGTTACCAGCGCGGGCGTCCGCCACGTGCTTCGACAAACTGACCGCGGCAGCCGTCCTTCACCCATACGCTGTTGGGGTCGCTGCCCCAGGTCTGGCCCTCGACACAGCTGGCGCTGGACATCTGGCGGGACAACTCCGAGTAACGCCAGGGCATCTGGCAGCGCGCACCACGACCATCATTGCTGGCGCAGTAGATTTCGCGGCCCGGGCCGCGGTCCCCGCCGCCGCCATAGCCCGGTCGGCCGCCGCCGTAGCCCCCGCGTGCATCGCGGAAGTTGCCGCGGCAACCGTCCTTGATCCATACGCTGTAGGGGTCGCTGCCCCAGGTGCGGCCTTCGATACAGCCGGCCTTCGACATCTGCTGGGACAGCACCGAATCGCGCCAGGGCACCTGGCAGCGGGTGCCGCGCCCGTCGTTGCTGGCGCAATACACCTCGTCGTTGCGGCCACCATAGCGCTGGGCCTGGGCGTCGCGCGGCGTGATTCCCGCGGCTGCCGCCAGCATACAGATGGCCATCAGAACAATTTTCATGGTCGCTTTCACGCGGAACTTCCCTGCGGTGGTTGGTGGCGCCAAGGTAGCGACAACCGGGCGGGTCGGAAATACCATCCCCACCCCCGCAGAATGTTGCGATTCAGCTTGGGAAATCAGTCGCTCGACGAGCTGCTGGGGGCCGGAGCCGGCGCTGGAGCGGGCGCCGGGCTGGCGGCGGGCGCCGCCGCATCGCCGGCCAGGTTGCGCTTCTTGTCGCCGTCTTTCTTGAAGTCGGTCTCGTACCAGCCGCTGCCGGACAACCGGAACGACGGGGCGCTGATCAGACGCTGTACGCGAGGCGCACCGCAGGTCGGACAGGCCTCGGGATCGGGGTCGGAAAGCTTCTGCAGGCGGTCAAAACGGTGACCGCAGGCGCAGCATTCGAATTCATAGATGGGCATGGTGACTCCGGATCGATCCATCGGCCGCCGCTTCGGACAGGGTGGCCAGCCGCCCATTATCTAGGCCGCGGGGCGAATTTCAATGTCCCGGGCTCCTTGGGACCGGGCTGGGCGGCCTTTCCGGCGGAATACGGCAGCCATGAGGCATATGGTTAGAAGGATACGTCATATAGACGTCTAGACGTCCATCATTGACTCGCAAGGACTTGGAGCTCTAGCCTGCATGACCTGCTGCAACGCACCAACCCCCTGGGGAGTTTTCACACGCATGTTCGTTCATAAGCAAAAGAAACTGCCGACACTGATCGGCATCGCCCTGCTGGCGCTGGGCACCCACGCGATCGCACAAGACGCCAACAACACTCCGCCGAGCACCGACAAAGCCAAGAATCTCGGCACTGTCATCGTCACCGGTACCCGCGCCGACAACCGCACCGAAAGCAGCTCGCTCACACCGATCGACGTCGTCTCCAGCCAGGTGCTCCAGCAAACCGGCACCAGCGAGCTGTCGACCGCCTTGGCACGCATCATCCCTTCATTGACCTTCCCTCGCCCTGCCGCGGCCGACACCGCCGATTCGCAACGTCCCGCCCAGCTTCGCGGCCTCTCGCCGGATCAGGTGCTGGTGCTGGTCGACGGCAAGCGCTGGCACCCGGGTGCGATCCTGCTCACCAACGGCGTGCTGGGTCGCGGCTCGCAGGCGGTGGATCTCAATACGATCCCGATCGCCGCGATCGACCATATCGAAGTCCTGCGCGACGGTGCATCGGCGCAGTACGGCTCGGACGCCATTGCGGGCGTGATCAACGTGGTGCTGAAAAAGGGCGCGCAAGGCGGCTCGGTGGAAGTCACCGGCGGCCAGTACTCCGCCGGCGACGGCCGGCAGTGGCAGGGCTCGGCCAACTTCGGCATTCCGCTCAACAACGACAAGGGCTGGCTGCGCCTGACCGTGCAGGACGGCAATCAGGATTACACCAACCGCGCGGGCGTCACCCGTGCACGCGCGTTCGAAGGCGTCACGCAACGCTACGGCGACCCGGCCGTGAAAGACCAGAACGTGCTGCTCAACGCGCAGTACGACATCACCCCCGGTGTACAGTTCTACGCGTTCGGGCATTACGGTCATCGCGACAGTACGTCGCCGGCGTTTTTCCGTAGCCTGGCCAATGCGAACTCCGTGCCGTCGATTTATCCCAACGGATATCTGCCGCTGGAAAATTCCGACTCGATCGACCAGTCGCTGGTACTCGGTTTGCGCGGCAAGACATCCGGCGGCTGGCGCTGGGACGTGAGTGCCAATTACGGTGGCAACCGCGTTTCCTACGAAACGCTCAACAGCGTCAACCGTGCCTGGCTGCATGATTTCGGCTCCAGTCCGACGCAATTTCACGACGGCATTCTCGCCGCGGGCCAGCAAGCCTTCGACGTGGATATCGCCAAGGAACTGTCGGTCGGCTGGCTACCCAATCCGGTCACGCTGGCGTTCGGCGCGGAGTACCTGCGCCAGACCTACCGGCTGGATGCGGGCGACACGCCATCCTGGTATGTCGGCACGTCCGGCGTTGCCGGCGGCGCACAAGGTTTCGCGGGTTTCCAACCGGCCAATGCCGGCTCGTATAGCCGTCACGATGTCGCCGAGTATCTGAGCCTGGAAACCAATCTCACCGATCGCCTGGGCACATCGCTGGCGGTACGGCACGAGGATTACAACGATTTTGGCAACACTACATCGGGCTCGCTGGCCGGCCGTTTTGATTTCACCGACCGCTTTGCACTACGCGCCAGCGCATCGACCGGCTTCCGCGCGCCGTCGCTGGCACAGCAGTTCTACTCATCGACCTCATCGCTGTTCTTCGGCCAGGGCAATTCGCTCGGCCTGCCGGCAGGCATCTACAACACCAGCCTGGTCTCGGCGACCAGCCAGGTGGGTCAGTTGCTCGGCGCGCAAAAGCTCAAGCCAGAGAAATCGCACAACTACACGTTCGGTATGGTCTGGAATCCGCTCGACCCGCTGAACATCAGCGTCGATCTGTACCAGATCAAGATCAACAACCGCATCACGCTATCGAGCAACCTGGCCACGACCTCACCCGCCGTCCAGGCCTATCTTGCCGCCAACGGTGTTACCGGCATCAACTACAGCGGCATCTCGTACTTCACCAACGCGGTCGACACACGCACGCGCGGCGTTGATCTGGTGACAAGCTGGCGCTCGGATTTCGGCGACGCTGGCAGCCTCACCTCAACGCTGAGCTACAACTACAACAAGAACAAGGTCACCGACGTCAAACCCAATCCCGCCACACTCAACGCCCTTGGCCTCAACCTCAAGCGCATCGACCGCCGCGACCAGTTCGGCCTGCTCGCCGACACCACGCCACGCAGCAAATTGATCCTCAACGAGATGTACAACGTAGGCCACTGGAGCCTCAACGGCACCCTGACCCGCTACGGCAGCTTCGTGTCGTACAACTCCACCAACGCATCGCTCGACCAGACCTTCGGCGCGAAATGGCTGCTGGATCTGGCAGTGAGTTACAACGTGGACCGCTGGACGTTTACCGTCGGCGGGGACAATGTGTTCAACACCTATCCGGATCGGGTGATTGCTGCGAACGACAATGGTGGATCGTTGCCTTACTCCGTATTTTCACCGTTCGGGTTTGACGGCGCGTATGTGTACGGGAAGGTGGCATATCGCTGGTGAGACCTTTGTTTCATAGTCATCCCAAGCGTTCCATAAAATCCAGAAAAGCGGCCGGGACTACTATCCCGGCCGTTACAGACACAGCACAAGTTCCGGCCGCTATTTCCGGATCAACTGTATCAACATGCGTTCCCATTCGGACGCACGAAGCTCCCAACGAGAGCTTGCAGAAACTGCTGCAGCTTGCTGGAACTGTTTCTCGGCCCAGCTATCCATGTCGGCTTTTTTCTCAGCCCGCTTAGCGAGCAACACCTCGCGAAAATATTGTCTGGCCGCCACTGAATCCGAATCGAGCCATTGGTAGGAAACGTAGGTCGGAAATCCCCCACAAGTCTCAGGCAATGCGCCACGATCTGTAACAATCAGCTCCAGGCCGGCCGCCATCGCCTCCATAGCGGCAATGCAAAACGTTTCCGCCACCGTGCAAGGATAGACAAAGAAAGACGCGCTCCTTAGACGATTAGCCAGCCCTGGCTGTGGAAGCGAACCGACAAGCTCTACGTTGGGAAGACAGCGCGCGCGCTCAAAAAGCGGCATATGAACATCGTCATTTTCGCGATAGACGGCCATACCAGAGTAAGACTTCAGCAAAATGGAACTCGGAACACTCTCCATGATGTCAATAAGCACTTCCAGGCCCCGGGATGGAATGCTCGTATAAGCGATGACATCCACACTTCCCTTCTGCGACCTGAGCGTCTTCGCCGACTCGAACAAGTTCACAAAGCTCGGCGTAAGTCCATTGTGGATAACAACTGACAGCTTTTCCTGCAAGAAGAATGTTTTCTGCAAGCCATCTTTCTGATGACGGGAAACGCACACAAGTGCTGAAATACGACTAACCAGGTCCCGATCCATAAGACCTTGCAATTCCGGCTGATCCGCACCGAGATGGCACCAGAATACGATCGGCGTGCCGCGCGGCAAGAGCTCGCGAGAAAGCGGGAGTACAAATTCGGGACGATGGACAAGAACGACAACATCGAAGTCCTGCTCGTCAAAATACGCCCTCTCCCAATGGCTCCCTACATCAAGGCAATGGCAACCGAGCCGCATGCCCGGACTATCGTTGTGACTGAGCAAGTAAATCGCATGCCCGCGGCACACGAGCGCACGCGCTAGATAGCTTACCGACGATTCGGTACCACCCAGTGGGCTGGACAAAGGTGTGGCAACATCAAATTTTATAGTCGGCACGACAAAGCATATCTTCATCTTTGCTTCCAGGGGCAGACTCGTCTTACGGCCCTCTCTGCTCTCGCACGGCCGGAGCGGCAAATATTTTAACTGCCACAGGCTTGGCGAAAAGCAAAGCCATTACCAACGACATCTGAAATGGCAACGACAGCGCCAGCAACATGAGCACCCATGCGATCGAATCAATATCGTGGGCAGACCGCCTGGCGCAGATAGCGAAAGCTTCCGCAAACAGCAATGCCACGACAACCACCTCCTCCCAAACCTCGGATACTGCCGACAGCACTCCTTGTCTATGCACATTTTTAGGAGTGCGCTTGAAGGGCATATGGCTGGTAAAACAGCCATACAGAAAAGCTTTACCGATGGTGTAGCTCAGCGCCGTCGCAATGATCTTGGATCCTGCCGTTTCTACAAACGTCTCTTTCATCATTCGTCTATAGAGATAGGCAAATTTTCCGATCATCCAAAGCGCAGCGAAGATGGGCGGCAGCGAAAAAATCAGAGGTAACTCCTGCGTGCCAGAGGACGCAGTCATGATCATGATGGCAGACCAAACAAGGATGAACATGCACCAGATCAGTTTCAGGCTTTGATAGGCCCAGGGGAGCCAACCGGCGATGAAATGATAGCGCTGGCCTCCATTCAACAGGCCGGACCTCCCAAGAAATATCGAGTGCGCGTGCCGCTTGAGTATCTGCACGGCCCCATATGCCCAGCGAAAGCGCTGTCTCTTCATATGACCGAAGGTATCGGGTATCAGTCCGCGGCCGTAGCGATAGGTGAGGTAACCTGTCTCATAACCACGCTCCATGGCACGCAATCCGAACTCAGTATCCTCGCAAATGCACCACTCAGACCATCGCAGGCTCTGCAGGACGTCCCGACGTATCAACGTCATCGTTCCACATTGAATAATGGCATTGTGATCGTTACGTATCAGCATGCCGCGACTGAAAAAATCACGTGATTCGTAATCATAGAACTTTTTTGAAATGCCTTCCTTATTGTCACGATAAGCCTGCGGAGCCTGTATCAAGGCCAAGTTCTTGTTACCGTTAAAATGCGGCACAAGATCCGACAACCACCGGCTTTCGACCTGATAGTCACAATCGACAATACCTACGATGGATACATCGTCGTCGAGGTGTTCGATCAGAAAATTGAGCGCCCCTGACTTGAAGCCTTTCAGGGACGAGACGTGGAAAAACTTAAAACGATCGCCAAGCGCCTCGCAACATGCCTCGATAGGCTTCCATAGTTCCGACGATGCCGTATTGTTATCGATGACCATCACTTCGAAATTTGGATAGTCGAGCCGGGCAAGCGAGCGCAGTGTTTCATTCACCATATCCGGCGGCTCATTGCAGCATGGCACATGGATGGACACTTTGGGATAGGGAGGATCCGAGTGAATAATCGGCGTGAAGTCTCGACAACGATCTGGCGTCCATACCGACTCGAGAACTCTACGTATTTCGCAGTACAAGCCAATACAAATCGCGACCACCCAATAGGCGCACAGCAGCCATCCAGACATGGTGGCATCTCGATATGCAGATCGTTCGCACAGGTATATAGCTAACAATACGCATCCAGCCAACAACACACTTATCATCCTCCACGCCCCTGAGGAGAGTCTGGATGCGTCCATCAAACGATAAAGAAAGCCCCTCACATCGAAGGGCTCGATGAAGTCGCCGCTCAGGCGAAACTTTTGACGCCGACGCCCACTATAGATACCCCAGCTGGCGCCTGTCGTACCTTCGCCGATTTTCCAGTGCTGGTCGAATGCCTCCACCACGAAGTAGCGCCAATTCCCGCTATTTAGTTGGTGTATGAGCTTGCGCAAATGCACAGCCTGCGGCAACGGCCCGGTTGCAGCGCGGCGGTACTTGCCATGACTCGGCCAACCGACCTCGCTGATGATCATGGGTTTGCTCGGATATGCTTTAGCGAGTGCATCAGCTAAATCAATAACGGAACCTACTGCATCTTCGTGAGGCATACCTTCCCAAAAAGGCAAAATGTGAGCTGCAATGAAGTCACAGCGAGATACCAGGGATGGAATACGAAACCAAAAGGCTGATACCTCAGATGTAGATACCGGAAGTCCAGTCGCGGCTCGAACTCGTTCGATGTAGCTCACCAACGTATCAATGGACACTTCATCGCGTAATAAAACTTCATTTCCAACAAGGACTGCCACAACATTGCTCGAGCGATTGGCAACATCTATTGCGCGCTCTATTTCGACCTCGTTACGCCGCAAGTCATCACTAATCCATACACCCAGGGTGACGCGAAGGCCGAACTCGTCGGCAATGGCTGGAACTTCGGCAAGGATGCCAGCCACAGAGTATGTCCGTATATTGGGAGAAAGCCCGCTCAATATCTGCATGTCTTCACGGATCTGCTCGCGGCTTGGTGATCGACCTCCAGGTTTCTGGCCGCTTCGAAACGGTTCATAGGTAACGCCCGATATTCCCATGGGCGCGATGTCGGGAAGCCCACGTATGACGTTACGAGACCGAACAAATAAAACAGCTATGACGACGCCGACCGCCAGAACACACGTCCCGAATGATATGTATGCAAGCATGCTGACACCGCCATTCCCTAAGTCCAATTAAGCAAAATGGATCGATCCTTTCGCCGCGGTGATTCATTGGGGGCGGTTCGGCGATGAATTTCCATGACCGGTCTTGCTACCGCAAGGTTGCTGTCATATTTCGCACAGCTCTGGCGAGCGCATTTTTTGATCTTAGGGGGAGTGCGTGAAAGAGGGGTGAAGTTCAAATACGAGCCCTGTAGGACGGTGGTATTAGCCGGATTTGTTAGCTGTTCTGTATGCTCGCAGTCTTATCTCGTCCTACCCCCGAAAAGAGTGAAGTTCGGAAGGCGAAAAATACAAATGCGCACGCCAGCAAAGCTGCGTCGATGGTCACCCCGCGAGCGCGTTGCCAATCCTGCCAAAACCGCACCTTGCCAAAGCTTCAGATGATTTCCCCACGAGCCGGCTGCATTTTGTGTACTGGCGATGCTAATTAATGGGATTGGTGGCCTTCTCCTCGCAAAATATTGTTCAAAGCGGAACGCCTTTCCGGACCTATTTCAAAATTTCCCCTCTCGCGCGTCATAGCTAGAGTCCCACTATGTGAGTCACACCATGATCGGCGAAGCAAAAGCCACCTATGCACTCTGGCTCCGCGCATGGCGCGCCGGCCGCACAGGCAGCCCGCTTCACTCCGAGATGCGGCTATACCGCTGGCTACGCCATTTCCCCCAACAGGTACGCTGGCTCGAATACCTGCAAGGCTCCGAAGCCCTGCGCCGGGCCGCCGAGGCCGACCCCAAGCTCTACGATCGCTGGCACCGCCCCTACATCAGCCGCCACTTCGGTGCTCACGAGCGACTGCGCATCATCGACGCGCACTACGACTTCCTGTCGAGCCGATTCCCCAAGCGCATGCGCGAACGCATCATCAAGGGCCACGACGTACGCGTAGCCATGCTGCGCCTGGAAAACGCCGTACCAGCGTATCTGCATCTACGCAAACCGGCCGATGGAAACGCCGGCGAGCTGGGTATCTACCTGTTGAACGAATACAAGGAGGCACTGGCCTCGTGCGTGGTGACGTTTGCCGGTGCACAGGGCCTCCTGATCGGCTCGATCCAGGGCGCCTGGTCGTATATGGCCGAAGAATCGACGCGCGAATTCGTTCGCGGCAGTTGCGGCCTGCATCCGAAGGACCTGTTGCTATCGTTGGTTCGCGCACTCGCACACTGCCATGGCATCGAAGAGATCCGGGCGGTGGCGCGGACGGCCCGCATCTCGCGAGGGCCCGTGTCGAGCGATGACAGCTTCCTGCAAGCCCATGGAGGATTGCTTACCGAAGCAGGTTGCTATGACATGCCGCTGGACGAACCGCGCTACCCACAGGCGGCATCGCAACGCCGTCGCCTGCTCGAGCAACGCCGCGAAGCTTTTCGTCGCGAAGCCTGCGCGCTGCTTGTACGTGCTTTTGACGGCTATCCGCACGGCCCCGTGCAACACGCGCGCGCGGCGACGGTCGAAACAAGTCATCGCCCGGCCCCGTTCGGCACCATGGCCCGAGCCTGATGCTAGAGATCGTAAACGCCGCTCAACAGAAACACGCGACCCTCGCGGATCGGCACAAAGGTCTGATCGAAGTTGACCGCGTACAGCGTGCGCGCAAAAAGATTCTTTACACCCAAGGTCGCGCGCCAATGCGCGGCGTTGTAGGACACATTGGCCTCGACGCTCGCCTGCCCCGGGATATTGAAATACGCCAGGTCTCCGCTCGTTCTACCCACGCTGCGGCTGCGCGCAAAAATGCCGCCGGCCACGCCCCAGCCTTGCAGGCTTTCACGCTGGAATCGATAACTTGCCCAGAAACTGCCTTGCCGCTGCGGCGCACCGGTAACGATGCTGTCGTCGTCGTTGTGGATGCGTGCGTCGGTGAAACTCGCCGTGACATCCAGGCCGCGGGTGATCTGCCCGGTGAACTCCGTTTCGATGCCGTGATTGGTTTGCCCCGGTCCGGGGATCGCGAAAAACGGCGGATCAGGGGACACCAGGTCGACGCTGTGATCGAGCTTGATCCGGTACCACGCTGTGGTGAGGCGGGCGCGTTGATCGAACAGGTCGATCTTGGCGCCAGCCTCGATCTGGCGCGACACCGAGGGCGGCAAGGGTTGACCGGTCTCCCCGATCAGCGAATCGGCCTGGAAACCGGTAGCCGTGGACGCGTAGAGCGAGACATTCCGCAACGGCTTGTAGACCACGCCAAGCTTGGGCACCCATCTGGACTTGCGCAGCTTCTGCGTCGCCGCACCATCGGTGCGCGTGGAAAGATCGTAGGTCGTGCGCCGTACCGCCGCCAGCACATCCCACTGTTCGCCGATAGCGATCTGATCCTGCAGGAACACACCGGTATTGGTCGACCAGGCGCCGCCTAATGTCTGCACCGCACCGGTGCCCGCGCTTATGCTTTGCGAACGTGCCGACGGCAAGGCCATATTCGAGAACACGTTGACTTCGATCGGACGGCTGACGGCCAGAGTGCCCGGATCGTCGCCCGTACCTGCGCGGGTTCTCGCGTAGTCCACGCCGAGCACGACATGATGCGTGAGGTTGCCCTGGCTGAAGCTGCCCGCAATGTCGTTCTGCAGGGTGTAGAACGCATCGGAATAATTGAAGGATTGCGCCAATGCGTTCGCGTAGCCGGTCAGGTTCGTATCGACGAACGACCAGTCCTGGCCACTGTTGCGTTGATCCACGTATTGGCCGCGACTTTCGAATTTCCAGTCGTCGCTCAACTTCTGCTCGATGCTGTACACCGCACGTACCGTGCGAAACACTGCATGATCGCTTGCATTGCCCGTGAGGATACCGAAGGGCACGGCCGTATCGAGAGAATCGCCCAACAGCACCGAGTGATCGGCAACTGGAATGCGGTTGTTGACGTATTCAAGACCGAATGTCACGCGCGTCGCATCGCTCTGCCACGCGATCGACGGCGCCACGTAACCGCTGCGCTGGCCGCGATAACCCTGGGCCGTGCGGTCGGCGTAATTGGCCGAGGCAATCCAGCGGTAGGTCCAGACACCGCGTGCATCGAGCGGACCGGCAAAGTCGACACCCGCACGCGCACCGTCGTACTGACCCAGCGAGAAACTCAATTCGCGGACCGGATCGGCCTGCGGCTGCTTCATCACGATATTGACCGAGCCGCCGAAATTATTGTCGACCGACGACTCGCCCAGGATCGCTTCGGGTCCTTTCAATACTTCGACGCGCTCGATGCCGATAAGCGGCGGCAGATCTTCGATGCGTGCCACGCCGTTGGGCAGACCATCGGTCATGCCGTTGCCGACGTTGAAACCGCGGATGCGAAACAGCGGCGGTCCGCCGAAGCCGTCGACATAGTTGACGCCGGCTATATTGCGCACCACATCGGATACGTTGATCGCCTGCTGCGAATCGATCAGGTCGCGGGTGACGATACTGACCGATTGCGGAATATCGGCCAGGCTGGTGTCGGTACGCGTTGCGCCACGGGTGGTATTGGCCTTGTAGCCAAGGTCGCCCAGGGCCACGCCCGGCACGCGGATCGCGGACAGCGAGGTCACGATGGGAACGCTCGGCTCGGCACCGACCAGCTGGCTTTCGAACGACATCACCGGCACGAACGATCGCTGCCGCACGACGACAGTCTGGGCATCGAAGGTTTCGTATTCGAGATTGGTGCCCGCCAGCAGTTTTGCCAGCGCGGCCTGGACAGTGAGCGTACCCGAGGCACCGTCACAGCGCAGGCCGGCAATCGAATCGCTGGCGGTGAGCACCTGCACGTTCGCCTGCTTGCCCAGCGTCATCAGCGCCGTGGACAGGGGTTGTGCGGGAATCGAAAAGGTCACCAACGCCTGCATCGATCGGCTCACCGCCGGTTCGGCATGGGTATCGGCAGCCACAAAAAAAGACAACACCAGCACGCCGCCCGCGCCTTGCAGCGCGAGTCGCTTCAGACTGTTGTTCTTTCGCCGGGCCGTCACCGCAACCTGCGCGACGCGCCCCGTCCAAACATCGTCACCGCATGCTGATCGTGTGGCGGCAAACCGCTCCCCCTTTGTTCATCGCTACCCTTCCATCCCGTTCAATCGATCTACCGCACCGAGCTGGTCAGCACCACATGGTCGGCGAACGAGCTTACCTGCATCGGGAAAACCCGAGGCAAGGCGCCGATCCAGCTGTCAATGGTATTGATCTTGACCGTACCTGTGAAAGTCAGTTCGCCAAGCCGGGGGTCGGCAATCTGAACGGGGCGGCGGCTGTAGCGGTTGACGTTGGCGATGACCGTCGACAACGGCTCGTTGACGAACTCCAGCCGGTTATCCCGCCAGACAGCCACATGGTCGACCGCGACCGAGGACATGCTGAATACCCCGCGGCGCGGGTCGTAGCTGGCCTGTTGCCCCGCCACCAGCTCCATGCCGGGCTGTTTCTTGTCCGCCGGCGCCTGCACCCGGACCCGGCCCTGGGTCACCGCCACGGTCACCTGCTGGCCCGTACGGCGCACATTGAAGGCGGTACCCAGATCCTCGATCTGCACGGGGCCGGCAGCCACCACGAAGGGGCGGTCGCGCTCATGCGACACGGTAAAAAACGCCTCGCCAGCGCTCAGCTCGATCGCGCGCTGCCCTTTGGCATAGCGGGCGGTCAGGCTCGAAGCCGCACCCAGTTCAATGGTCGAGCCATCGGACAGCCGGATATCCCGGTTCTGGCCCACCTCGCTGGCGTAACGCTGCAGGTCGGCGGCATCGCCAAAACCACCATGCGCCGCCATACGCCAGCCAAGCACGGCGATGACCAGGCTGGCGGCGATAGCCAGGCCGGCCAACCAGCGTGACCGCGGCCGCTCGGCGGGCGCAAACGCCTGCTGAAGCGAGGCACGCGTCGACGCATCGGCCGCATGCAGGCTCTCGCCCAGTAGGCAAACCTGCTCGAATGCCTGCGCGTGGCGCGGATCGGCGTCCAGCCACGCCTGCCACTGCTCGATGGTCTGCGGTGTGGGGGCCGGTTCGCGCAGACGCGTCCACCACTCGGCAGCGGTACGGGTCAGCCCATCGTCGGCGCCCGGCTTTGTCGTCACCATTTAAGGCACCTCCGCTTCGATACGTTCGCGGCAATGCGCCATGGCATTGCCGACGTGGTAGCGCACCATGCGCTCGCTGAGTTTCATGGACTGGGCGATCACGCTGAAATCGCGTCCTTCGATGACATGCATGACAAACGCCCTGCTGGTTTTGGCGGGAAGTTCGCGCAAGGCCTGCTGCACGACTTTCCATTGTTGAACGGCCGAAGCGTGCTGCTCCGGGACGGACGTGACATGCCAGTCGTTGTCATCCGGATCGACTGGCGCAGCCGCCCGTACCGCGCGCTTGCGGAGGTGGTCGAGCGACAGGTTGGCGGCAATACGGAACAGGAAAGCCTTGGGCGAATCGACATGCGAGAGGTCGTCCAGCGCAAGCAACCTCACGTACACCTCCTGCGCCACCTCCTGCGCGTCGGCGCTGGAGCTGAGCCGGCTGTGCAGGAACGCGACCAGCGCGCGATGGTGTTCCTCGTACAAGGCGCGAATTTGTGCGTGATGTCGTCCAGGCCCGGGTTTTCCGTCGTTCGCGTCGTCGCCCTCGTTTGAGTTATCCATGGTGTCTAGGCTGCATATCGATAGACCGCTCGCCTCCATCTCCTGATGCGCGACGGCCAGCCATGGCACCGGTCTTTAGATAAGACGTTCGAGTGGAGGAAAAATGAAATGCCGGGGACGTCAGGCCATGGCGACCACGGCCACCAGTACCACGGCTTCGATGATTTCCGCCAGGGCACCGCAGGTGTCGCCGGTGAAACCGCCCAGGCGGCGCATGCAGGTGCGGCGCCACAGGGCAAACACGACCGCGGCGGCGATCGACGCCACCAGCCCACGCACGCCGAAGCAAAGCGCAACTACCGCTGCCGCGGCGATACCGAGCCAGGACGCGCTGCGTGGGGCGTCGCGCAAGGCCGAGCCCAGGCCCTGGGTGCGTGCGTACGGCGTCGTGACAAACGCCAGGGTCAACGCGGCGCGGGCGAGTACCGGTGCCAGCAACAAGGCGATGCCGCCACTGGCCGGAGCGCTCGCCAACGCGGCGAATTTCAGCAGCAGCACGGCCACCAGCGCGACCACGCCGGCCGGTCCGCAACGGGGATCCTTCATGATCTCCAGCGTGCGTTCGCGGCTGCCGATGCCGCCGATCCACGCGTCGGCGCTGTCGGCCAGCCCATCCAGATGCAAGGCACCGGTGATGCCGATCCAGACGATCAGGATCACTGCAGCGGACAACAAGGGAGGCCATGCGTGCAGCAGCTGCGCCAGTAACCACAGCACAACACCGATCACTCCACCGACTGTCGAATACCAGGCCAGCGACTGATGGGTTGCGCGAGTGTCGTCGAAGACCCCGGACGGCACCGGCACGCGGGTAAGAAACCCCAGCGCAACGAGCAGAGCGCGAATCATCGCGCCGGCCACACCAAAGGGTGTAGCGAAGCATGCGGCACTTCGATGCTGGACATGTCGCCGAAATCGCGCGACTCGGCCACACAACGCAACAGGCGGATCGCACCGCCATGCGTCACGACCAGCACGCGCCGGCCGGATGCGCCGTAGCTGATGGTATCGAGCGCTTCGCTCAAGCGTTGACGGAACGCCTCGAACGGCTCGGCGCCCGGCGGCGGATAACGCACCGGGTCGCGCCAGAAGCGCCCCAATGCGTCGCTCTGCCGCTCGGCCAACTGTTCGATCGGTACACCCTGCCAGTGTCCGAAGTGATATTCGGCCAATCGCGCATCGAGGCGCAGCGGCAAATGCCGTGTTGCGCACAGCTCAGCGGCAAAGTCGGCACAGCGGCGCAACGTCGAGGACACCACCGTGTCCCACTCCCGTCCCATCACCGCCTCGCGCAGCTGGGCCCAGCCGACCGCACTCAAGCTGTCGTCGAGCTGCCCCCGGTAGCTACGTTCACCGGTATCGCCATGCCGCAGCAGCTCGATCGACCCTGTCATGCGTCCGCTACTCCGGCCTCGGCAAACGTCGCCATGCCGCCGTGCAGTGCGCAGGCAAGACGCAGTAGTGGCACAGCCGTGGCCGCCCCGCTTCCCTCGCCCAGGCGCAGTCCGAGATCGAGTAGGGGCGTTGCCTGCAGCGCATCGAGCAGACGCGCATGCCCGCGCTCATGCGAACGATGCGCAAACAGCATCCACTCGCGCACGCCCGGGTGAATGCGGGTGGCAGCAAGCGCCGCCGCGGTACTGATGAAACCATCGACCAGGACCGGTATGCCTGCCTGCGCCGCCGCGATGTATGCGCCAGCGAGCGCAGCCACTTCGAAACCACCCAGGCAGCGCAATATCGCCAGCGGATCGCACAGATCGCCATGGCGCTGCAGGGCGCGCTCGATGACGGCTGTCTTGCGCGCAATGCCGGCCGCATCGAGGCCGGTGCCGGCACCCGTGAGATCCACCGGCGACTCGTCCAGCAAGGCACACGCAAGCGCGGTGGCAACCGCGGTATTGCCGATGCCCATCTCGCCGCCGATAAACAGCTGCGCGCCGGCCTGTTTTGCCAGCTGTACGCTCTGTGCACCCGCGGTCAGCGCCTGGGCGAACTGCGCCTCGGTCATGGCCGGGCCATCGCAGACATTGGCCGTCTGCGACGCGATGAACGCGCGACGCACGCCTGCATGCTCGCCCGGATCGTTCACCGTACCCAGGTTGACCACTTCCAGCGTGGCGCCGAGTTCGCGTGCCAGCACACTGATCGCGGCACCGCCCGCGGCGAAATTGAGGATCATCTGCCCGGTGACCGCCTGCGGAAACGCGGAGACGCCTTCGGCAACAACGCCATGATCGCCCGCGAAAATGCTGATCCAGACCTGGTCGACGCGCGGCTTGACCGCGCCCTGCATGCCGGCCAACCGGATGGCCAGTCGCTCCAGCTCGCCCAACGAACCCGGCGGCTTGGTCAACTGTGCCTGACGTTCGGTCGCAGCCGCCGCCGCGGCCTCGTTCCATGCCGCGACGGGCTGCTGTAACCAGGACATATTCACGGCAAGTTTCCTTCCAGGGCGGGGCCCTTCAATACCAGCGGCAAACCCGCCGCTACAAACAAAACACGCGGGCACAGGGCGGCGATAGCCTGATGCAGGCGGCCGGCCTCGTCGACAAAACGACGGCTCAGCTCCCCCATCGGCACGATGCCCAGACCCACTTCGTTGCTCACCAGCAACAGTTCGCCAGGCAGCCGTGGCAGGCGATCGAGCAAGGTGGCGCGCTCACGCTCGAAGCAACCCGGATCGGGGTCGCAAAGCAGGTTCGTCAGCCACAGAGTCAGGCAATCCACCAGCAAACAGCGATCCTCGCGCGCATGGTCGCCAAGCTTATCGGCCAACTTCACCGGTTCTTCAATGGTCAGCCAATGCGCCGGCCGCTGCGCCCGATGATGGGCGATACGTGCAGCCATTTCAGCGTCGCCGGCCTGTCCCGTGGCGACGTACACCACCTCACGGCCCGACGCGGTTGCCAGGCGCTCGGCGAGCAGGCTCTTACCGGAGCGGGCGCCGCCAAGTATCAACACGGGTGAAGTCATGCGGCAGTCTCCAGGCCCAGCAGGCGCGATAATGCGGCCGTATCCATATGGGCGTCGATGGTATCGGCCAGGCGGTCGAGGCTTGCCTCGCGCTCGACGGCCATATCCACCGCCACCGCGTCCTGCACGCCGGCCCACCGCAACAGTGCCGCCTGCGCTTCGGGAGCGTCGAACAGGCCATGCAGGTAGCTACCGAGGACCTGGCCATCGACCGATATCGCGCCATCGACACGGCCATCCCCCAGCCGGCTCGATGGCCGCTGCAGGTCGGGACCATTACTGATGCCGCAATGAATTTCATAGCCGCGCACCGCAGCATCGTCCAACGCCAGGCTTCCACTGACCTGACGCAATTGCTTGCCGGGCTCCAGCGTCGTCTCCAGGTCGAGCCAGCCAAGGCCTTCGCTGGAACCGGCCTCGCCTTCGATGCCATAGGGATCGTGCACGGCGCGCCCAAGCATCTGCAGCCCACCGCAGATGCCGATGAGTTTGCCGCCGTAGCGCAGGTGACGAGCGATGGCCGCGTCCCAGCCCTGCGCGCGCAGCCAAGCCAGATCCGCCCGCGTGGATTTGGAGCCGGGCAACACGATCAGGTCGCAGGACGGCCACGCCTCACCCGGTCCGACAAAGCGGAAATCGATCTGTGGGTGCGCACGCAGCGCATCGAAATCGGTGTGATTGCTGATGCGCGGCAAAGCGGGCACGGCCACGCGCAAGTGCGCCATGGCGTTGGGCACGCGTTCCCGCGGCATCGCATCCTCGGCCTCCAGTTGCAGGCCATGCAGATAGGGCAACACGCCCAGCACGGGCTTGCCGGTTTCTCGCTCCAGCCAATCCAGCCCCGGTTGCAGCAGTGCGATGTCGCCGCGGAAACGATTGATCACGAAGCCTGCAACGCGTTGCTGCTCGCTCGGTGACAACAGGGCCAATGTGCCGACCAGATGCGCAAATACACCGCCGCGATCGATATCGGCAACGAGAATGACCGGGCAGTCCACTGCTTCGGCGTAGCCCATATTGGCGATATCCCGATCGCGCAAGTTGATTTCGGCCGGGCTGCCGGCGCCTTCGACAATCAACGCGTCGTAGCGCTGCAGCAGGCGCCCATGCGCGGCAAGCACCGCATCCATCGCAATGCGTTTGTACTCGTGATAACTACGTGCATCCATGTTCGCCACGGCGTGGCCGTTGACGATGACCTGCGCGCCGGTGTCCGAATTTGGTTTGAGCAGCACCGGATTGAAATCGGTATGCGGCGCCAGCCCGGCCGCCTGCGCCTGCACCGCTTGCGCGCGGCCGATCTCGCCGCCATCGACGGTAACCGCGGAGTTGAGCGCCATGTTCTGCGGCTTGAACGGCGCCACCGCGACACCGCGTCGATGAAGCCAACGACACAGGGCGGCGACCACCGTGCTCTTGCCCGCATCGGAGGTACAGCCCTGCACCATCAGCACCCGCGCGTTCACGCAAGCACCTCGGCCAGGGTGCGGTCCAACCGCTCGAAGGCCGCATCGTCACCAGGCAATCCAAAACGCAGGCTTTGCGGCGTCTCGAACCAGCGCGTGAAGACCCCGCGTTGCGCCAGCTGCCAATGCAAGTTCAGTGCGCGCGTATCGCAACACCATTGGAAGAACGCCGTACCCGCCGTCGGCGGCAGGCCGTGCCTGGTCAACAAGCGCGCCAGACGCTGGCTTTCGCGATGCAGGCGATCGCCGGCACCGGCCTGCCAGACGTCGTCGGCCAGCGCGAGCTTGAGTACATGACGTGTCGGCCCACTCAACGTCCAGGGCCCCAGTCGCTCGCGCAGCGCATCGAGCAATGGCGTGGTCGCGAAGGCAAAGCCGGCACGTGCGCCGGCCATGCCGAAAAACTTGCCCACCGAGCGAAGCACGATCAAGCCCTCGCGGCCGGCATATGGACACAGACTGTGCTCGGGGGTCGCATCGATAAACGCCTCGTCGACGATCAACCAGCCGCCGCGTGCCGCAAGCGATGCATGCAACGCCAGCAACTCGTCGACAGTGAAACGATCGCCCGCCGGATTGTTCGGATGCATCAGCACGATCACGTCGAAGTGATCGGCGTGCGCGATCAAGTCGCGTGCCGATGCCAAGGTGACGCGATGCCCCTGGCGCCGCCAGGCATGCGCGTGTTCGGCATAACCAGGCGCAAGCACGCCGACGTTGGTCGTCGCGCGCAGCATCGGCAAGCATTGGATGGCCGCCTGCGAACCGGCCAGCGGCAGCAGGGAGGTCGCTTCGTAGTAATCCCGCGCAACATCCATCAGCCCATCGTCGTCATCGGGCAGGCGTTGCCACGCCAGCGGCGGGATCGGTGGCACCGGCCACGCGTAGGGGCTCACTCCGGTGGAAAGATCCAGCCAATCGGACAGAGGAATGTTATAGGTCCTGGAGGCCTGCAGTAGCCGTCCACCATGTTCAAGCATGCGTGCCTCCCTGGCCGGCCAACGCCCACAACAGCGCAACCAGCAACCACAACACCAAACCGCGACTCACCAATAGCAACGCCGCCTGGATCGACGCAGCCGATGCAGGCTCGCCTTCGCCAAGACGGGGGCGTTCTTCCATGACGCCGTGGTAAGGCGCAGGGCCTCCCAGGCGCACACCTAATGCGCCGGCACCCGCAGCCATCACCGGACCGGCGTTCGGGCTGTCCCAGGCCGGTGCCTGCATACGCCAGCACCGCCATGCACGACTCGCGTCACCGCACAGCGCGTAGGTTGCGGCGGTCAGTCGTGCGGGAATGAAATTCAGCACATCGTCGATGCGCGCCGCCGCCCAGCCAAAATTTTCATAGCGTGGCGTGCGGTAGCCCCACATCGCATCGAGCGTGTTAGACAGGCGATAAAGCACCACGCCCGGCGCACCAAGCAAGGCAAACCAGAACAGGGCGGCAAAAACCGCATCCGCACCGTTTTCCAGGACCGATTCGGTCGCCGCCGCAGCCACCCGTGTTTCGTCGAGCGCACCGGTATCGCGACTGACGATACGCGACACTGCATCGCGTGCGGCGGGCAGGTCGCCGTCGAGCAGCGCCTGCGCAACCGGCCGGGCATGTTCGGCGAGGCTGCGATAACCGATCGCCAGATACAACAACAGTGCACCAAAGGCCGAGCAAACCCAGTGCGAATACATCGCCAAAAAATGCGCGACCAGCCACGTCAGCAACACCGGTGGCAATACCGATGCACACCATGCGGCGATGCCTTTGAACCGGTCGTCGCCATACAACGCATGCTCGTTGAAAGTCGCGAGCCGCCCGAACAGCACCAGCGGATGCAGGCGGCGCGGCTCGCCCAGGGCAAGATCCAGGAGCACCGCAACCAGCATGGCGAGCGCGATCATGGCAGGAACAAACGCATGGCCGCGGCGGGATCGGAAGGGAAATAAAGGTGCATAAAACTGGCGGTCATGCGTTGGCGGCGGTACACGCCTTCGCGGCTGGGACCTTTATCCGGATTGACCGTCAACGCCAACGGCGAGGTGGTGATATCCGCCTTGGCGTAGTGGAAGGTATGCCCACGCAGCGTCCCTTCGGGCAACTCGACCGATTGCATGCCCAGGCCGCTCAGGCGCGCCTGCATGACCGCATGGCCCTGCAGCAGACCGGCCATCGGATAGGTCACGCCATCGCGATCGGTCAGGGTATCGAGTGCATACAACATGCCGCCACATTCGGTGAGCAGCGGCTTGCCGTCCTCGACATGGGCATGCAACGCATCGCGAAGTCGCACGTGGCGTGCCAGCGCCGCCAGGTGCAGCTCCGGGTAACCGCCTGGTAGCCACACCGCATCGCACGCCGGCAGTGGCTCGCCCGCGACCGGCGAGAAGAACACCAGCTCCGCACCACCCTCGCGCAGCACATCGAGATTGGCCGGATAGAGAAAACAAAACGCCGCATCATGAGCTACCGCAATGCGCTTGCCTTCCAGCAAGCGCGGCGAAGGCGAGCAATGGGTGGCAGGGAAACTTACCGGCGCGGGCAGTACTTCTTTCGCATACGTCGCCCAGGCATCCGCCAACGCATCCAGGCGCGCCTCGATATCGTTCTGCTCGGCCGCCATCACCAGACCGAGATGACGTTCGGGCAGCGTCAGCGCCGGATCGCGAGGCAGCGCACCCAGCCAGGTGAGATCGGATGGCAGGCTATCGGCCAACAACTGCGCGTGATACGCGCTGCCGATGCGGTTGGCGGTGACGCCATAGACGTGCAGACCGGGACGATAACGCGCAAGGCCTGTTGCGATCGCACCGAACGTCTGCGCCATCGCCGAGCCATCGATCACCGCAAGCACCGGAATGCCTAGCTTCATCGCGAGGTCCGCACTCGATGCACTGCCGTCGAAAAGCCCCATCACGCCTTCGATCAGGATCAGATCGGCATCACCGGCAGCCTCGTAAAGCCGCGCACGCACGTCTTCCTCGCCGCCCATCCACAGATCGAGCTGGTATACCGGCGAACCGCTGGCACGTGTCAGCACGGTCGGGTCGAGAAAATCCGGGCCGGTCTTGAATACCCGTACGCGGCGGCCCTGCCGCCGATGCCAACGCGCCAGGGCCGCGGTGACACTGGTCTTGCCCTGCCCCGAGGCAGGCGCGGAGATCAGCAAGGCCGGGCAACGATGTTCACTCATAGTTACAGCTCGATACCTTTCTGCGCCTTGATGCCGGCTTCGAATGCGTGCTTGACCACGCGCATTTCCGTCACGGTGTCGGCGACCTCGATCAAGGCATCGGGTGCGCCGCGCCCCGTGATGACAACATGCTGATTCGGCGGGCGCGCAGCCAATGCCGGCAACAGTTGATCGAGCGTGACGTACTGCTTGACCAGGGCGATATTCAACTCGTCGAGCAGCACGAAGTCGTGGGACGCATCGCCGAGCATGCGCGCGGCGACATCCCAGGCTGCCTGTGCGGCGGCGATATCACGCGCCTTGTCCTGGGTTTCCCAGGTAAATCCTTCGCCCATCACGTGATAGTCGAGGTCTTCGCCGAAGCGGCGAAAGAAAGCCTCTTCGCCGGTCGAAAAACTGCCCTTGATGAACTGCACGACGCCGCAGCGAAAGCCATGCCCCAGCGAGCGCGCCAGCATGCCGAAGCCCGACGAACTCTTGCCCTTGCCGTTGCCGGTATTGACCACCAGTACGCCACGCTCGATGGTCGCACGGGCGATCTTGCGATCGACCAGCTCCTTCTTGCGCTGCATGCGTTCGCGATAGCGCTCATCGGCGGTCATGGCATCGCGTTCGGTTTTATCGATCATGCGCGTGCGCTCCCTTGCAATGTAGTCATGCGTTCAACAGCCATGCAAACGACAGCGTGCAGCGCCAGCACAAAGCCGACGTAGCCTGCCGTCACACCCAACCAATGCGGATAGTAGTGCGCGATACGCGGCAGAAAACCGGCAAACGTCGGCGTGTAGTGCCCCGAGAGCATGTAGTAGCCGCCACCGGAAATGAGATAAGTGAAGAATACCGACGCCAGCAACACCAAAGCCAATCGCGGCACACTGCGCCAGTGCAGTTCATGCCAGCGTGCATAGAAGCGCCCGGATGCCCACAGCGTGCCGTAGGCCGGCACCAATACCCAATAGGCCGGGCTCAGACACCAATCGGTAATCGTGCCAGCGGCGAGGCTGCCAAAATCCAGCACCGACGCCAATGCGAAAAACAACGCGAAGATCCACCAGCGTCGTAACATCGCACCAGCCAGGAAGAGCACCGCCCAGGATGCGCTGGGCAGCGCATGCACGCTGGCAAAATGCTGACCGCGCGTACAGGCCATCAGGATCGCCAGCGCGACGCCGACGATCCAAAGTGTGGATGTTTGCTTAAGCGGCAATATGTTTGACATCAGCGACTGCCTTCATGTTTGCGTGCCTGGGCGAATACGGGAGACCTCTTGAACCCTCTCCTACTTGTCGTCCCGGCGAACGCCGGGACCCAGCGCCTCACACTTTGAACCGTTGAAGACGCTGGGCCCCGGCGTTCGCCGGGGCGACGATGAAGATTGAGGTTTGTTGAGGCTAGCTGCGACTTAAACACGGTCAGATGTTTCCATCGTGCTGCCATTCTTCGCGAAGTAGGCCACCGCATTGCGAACCAGCAGGGCAACCACGAGATAGGCCATGGTGGTACGCACGAACAGCGGCCCCCATTGCCACAGCCGCGCGACATATTCGGCTACATGCGGGTTCGCGTAGCGGCCGCCCAGCCAGTAGAAGCCACCGTTGGAGATCGCAAACGACAGGCATGCCGCCACAAAGCCAAACGCCAGACTGCCGAAGAACGAACGCTCGACGCCGCATGCGCGTCCGCCGTACCAAAGTACCGCATAGGCCGGCAGCAGGAATGCATAGGCCGGCGTGATGCAGAAATCGCTCACGCCGGCATAGCTGACCGATACCCAGTCCACCAGCACTGCCAAGACGACAAAACCGGCAAACGCAAGGTGTCGACGCAAGTAGATACCGCCGATAAACAACACGGCCATCGAGGCATCGGGCAGATGCATGGCATCTCCAAAATGCTTGAAGCGCGTGGCGATCATGCAGGCGATCAGCAGGATCAGAATCATCGCGTTATGCGTTCGGGAGAGCACTTTCATACCGTCCGTTACCTCTTAGCAGTGTTACTTGCAACGCTTACTGTGCCGGCTGCCAGCGCACGGTAAACATGTAGTTGCGACGCGGCTGGTTGAAGAAAGCCGCCGTTTCGTAACGCTTGTCGAAAATATTGTTGGCGCTGAATTGCAGACGCCAGTCGCGGTCCAGCGCATAAGCCACGCGCAGGTCGGTCAGCGAATAGCCGCCCAGGCGGGTTTCGTTTTCGGTGTCGTCGAAACGCTTGCCCGAGACGAAATAGCTGCCGCCGAAGCTGAAGGCGCCGATCTTCTTGTCCAGATCGAAGCGTGCCGTCTGCTTGGCGCGACGCGGCAACAGGTTGCCGTGATCGAAGCCGTTGCTCTCATCGCGCGGATCGAGCCAGTTCAATGTCCCCTGCACGGTCCAGCCGACCAGCTCGGTATGCGCCGTGGCTTCCACGCCGCGGATGCGTGCGCGGTCCACATTGATCGGCAGGAAGTTGGGACCGGTAAACGCGATGAGGTCGCTGACCTTGGTCTCGTAGGCATTCAACGACCAACCGCCCCAGCCGTGCGTGCCGCGCAGGCCGAGCTCGCCACTGCGCGAGCGCTCCGGCTTCAAGTCCGGATTGCCGAAGTCGGGGTAATACAGCTCATTGAAGGTCGGCGCATGAAACGCCGTGCCGTAGCTCGCGGTCAGGCGCAGCGACTGGGTGAAGTCCCAGCCCCACAGCAGCGAGCCGGTATTGCGGCCGCCGAACTGCGTATCGTCGTCGCGCCGCACACTGGCCTGCAGCTGCTGGCTACCGAAGGTCTGTTGCCACTGCCCGAAAACGCCGCGATCGGTGCGCCTGTCGATCACATACTCGGTGCTGCCCTGAATGTTGTCGTGCTGCACGTCGAAACCCACGCTGTACAAGCCGCCGCCGGCGCTGATATCGGCCTGCAGGGAGCCGACCTTACGGCGCGTATTGAACGTGTCGACGTAGACGTTATCCAGATAATCGCTGCTGAAATCCTTGCTCTGTCCCAGCGCCAGGGTCAGCGTCAGCCGGTCGAACGGCTTGTAGTGCACCCGACCGCCTGCCACTTGCGACTCGGTCTTGGCGCTGTTGCTGAAGGTGCCGTCATATTCGTTGCGACCGCGGGCGTCGAAGAAGCGCGCGTCGGCATCCCATTGCTCGTTGAACTTGTAGCCGCCCTGCAAGGTAAGCGCGTCGTTCTTGTAGCCGTCGTTATCCGGCTCGATGGTGAAGCAGCCGCCGGGGCCGCGACAGGCGTTGAAGCCGTGCGTCTGGTCGTGCGACACCTCCATCGAGTACCAGCCGGCACCCTGCTTGCCGGCCGCACCCAGCGAGCCCTTCAGCGTGTCGTAGCTGCCGACACCGAAGCTGGCATGCGGCACGAACGCGCCATCGGGACGGCGCGTGAAGATCTGAATGACACCGCCGACCGCTTCCGACCCATAAAGGCTGGAAAACGGACCACGCACGATTTCGATGCGCTCGATCTGCTCCAGCGGAATGTCCTGTAGCGCGGCCACGCCGGCCGAGGCCGAACCGATCTTCACGCCGTCGACCAGCACCAGCACCTGATCGGCGTTGGTGCCGCGCATATACACCGAGGTCTGCTTGCCCTGACCACCGGTGTTCGATAGCTGGATACCAGGCGCACCTTGCAGCAAGGCGACGATCGACACCGGCTGCAGGCGCTCGATATCGGCACGATCGATCACCGTGACCGGCGCCAGGGTCTGGTCCTGCGTCTGCGCGGTGCGCGAAGCGGTGACCACGACCTGGTTGAGATCGGTGGTGCCGGCGTCATCCGCGAAGGCGGGAGAAAACACGGAAAACAGAGCAGCCGCCAGCACGGAGCGGCGGAGGGTCGAAGAACGGATTGGCACAGCTTTAGCTCCCTGGACCGCGCCTACCCGCGCGGCGTCAATGGCATGGGGACAGGGGCGTGAGAGCAGGTACCGGCAAGTTGCAGCGGCCCCGACTAGGCCCGCCGCCTGTCCGGTGATACCTCCAAGGCCGGTCTCCGGGCTTGCGAGCGAGGGCATCTACCCTCCCGAGCCGCGCCTTCCCATGCTATCGAGCACAGTGGCTGTTTGCGGTTCGTTTGCTCGCCTACCGTTGCGGGGGCAGCTTCGGATTGACCCATCGAGGGCGTACCGAATTCCCGTTTCAACCGCCGGCTCCATTGCCGACAGTCACCTTGAGGCGCGGCGATCTTAGCAGCAGCGGGGTGGGTCCGTGAGTGCAATGTGTAACGACGGGTCCTAGACAACCCGCGTCACATGGCCGACCACCATCTAAAAACTGACCCGGGAGTGGCATCGGGCTGCAACGTCCGTGAGTTGTCCTAGCGACAACTACATAGCCGACGCCACTCACGGAGCCCCCCATGAGCCAGATCGACGATATCAAGCCCGACAACACCGGGCGACGCCGCTTCCTGAAGATGACTGCGGCCTCGGCCAGTGGCCTGGCCGCCATGTCCGCCCTGCCGCCGGTCATCCGCCAGGCCCTGGCCACCCCCGCTGCCACGGTCAATGGCGACATCACCGATGTGCAGCATGTGGTGATCTTCATGCAGGAGAACCGCGCGTTCGACCATTATTTCGGCAGCTTGGCCGGGGTCCGCGGCTTTGCCGATCGCGTGCCGGCGCCGCTGCCGGGTGGCCAGCAGAATGTGTGGCATCAGCCCGATGGCAGCAGCACGGGCTACATGCTGCCCTTCCATATGGACACCAGCACCACCAACGGTATCTGCATAAGCGCCCCGGCGATGAGCTATCCAGTCGACACCGCGATCTGGAACAACGGCAAGTTCGACGCATGGAATACAGCACGCGCAGCCGGCCTGGGCATGGGTTACTTCCAGCGTGCTGACCTGCCGTTCTATTACGCGCTGGCCGACAGCTTCACCATCTGCGACCAGTATTTCTGCTCGACGCTCACCCAGACCAACCCGAACCGGCTGCATTTCTTTACCGGCAGCAACGGACTGTCGGTCGGCCAGGCAGCCACGCTGGATAACACCGAGCCGAGCGCCGGGTTCAGCTGGACCACGTACGCCGAGCGCCTGCAGAACGCCGGCATCAGCTGGAAGGTCTATCAGCAAAGCAACAATTTCGACGACAACGCATTGGCCTGGTTTGCGCCCTTCAAAAAAGCCAAGGCCGGTCAACCGCTATACGACCGTGGCATGGCAACGGTACCGGACCTGGTGAGCGCATTCGCCAACGACGTCGCCAACAACACCTTGCCGCAAGTGTCGTGGATCGTGGCGCCGGACTATCTTTCCGAGCACGCCAACTACAAGCCGGCCTATGGCGAAAACCTCTCTGCACAATTGCTTGCCGCCCTGGTCGCCAATCCGGCGGTGTATGCCAAGACCGTCTTCATCCTCAACTACGACGAGAACGGCGGTTTCTTCGATCACGTACCGCCGCCTACGCCGCCGGCCTCGTCGGCCAACGGCCTCTCCACGGTCAGCACCACTGGCGAAATCACCGGCGGCAAGCCGATCGGCCTGGGATTTCGCGTGCCGATGATGGCGATTTCGCCGTGGTCGCGCGGTGGCTGGGTCTGCTCGGAAGTATTCGATCACACGTCGGTCCTGCGTTTTCTCGAAGCCCGTTTCGGGGTCGCCGAGCCGAACATCAGCGCGTGGCGTCGCGCGGTCTGCGGCGACCTGACTTCGGCGTTCGATTTCAGTTCCGGCAACACGTCCTGGCCCAGCCTGCCGGTCACCAGCGGCTATCCCGGGCAAGCCGATAGCGAGTGTTCGACGTTACCGTCACCCAGCGTTCCTTCCACGCCGTCGATGCCCGCTGCCGAATCGACCGCCACACGACCGGCACGAGCGCTGCCGTACGAACTGGACATCCAGGGCAGCGTCAGCACATCGAATGGACGCTATGTACTCGCGTTCAAAAATACCGGCGCGGCGGGTGCGGTGTTTCAGGTGTACGCCGCCAATCGGAGCGACGGTCCATGGCGTTACACGGTGGAGGCAGGCAAATCGCTCTCCGACTATTGGAGCGCAAAGACGTATACCAACAGCATCTATCAACTTGAAGCGCACGGGCCGAACGGCTTCCTGCGCGTATGGCAAGGAAGCGTCGCCAGTGTGGCCGTGATGCCGGAAATCACACTGGCCTACGACCCGGGCAACAACCGTATGCAGCTGACGCTCACCAATGCCGGCAGCAGCGCATGCACGTTTACCGTGCGCAACGGCTATGTGTCACAAGACGTACGGATCTATTCGGTTGGCGCGCATGGCAGTCATGTGGATAGCTGGGACCTGAGCGATTTTGCCAACTGGTATGACTTGAGCGTGTCGGTGGCCGAAGCCAGTGGATGGGCGCGGCGGGTGGCGGGGCATATGGAGAATGGGGCGGATAGTTTTAGCGAGCCGCGATAACGCGCGCATCGACTGCTTCAGACCAAGAGCCCCCCTCTCCCTAACCCTCTCCCCCGGCAAAGCCAGGGGAGAGGGGACTGACTGAGGCGACCTCGATGGTCCGCGTTTCAGCAGCCTGCTCCCTCTCCCCTGGCTTTGCCGGGGGAGAGGGTTGGGGTGAGGGGGCTGGGTGCTCGCGGCGGTCTTTCCTACTCTTTGTGAAACACCAGATGCCCACCCTCGGCGTCCACCACGATGGTATTTCCAGCCTCGAAGCGCCCCTCAAGAATCTGCTTCGCCAGAGGGTTCTCCAGTTGCTGCTGGATCGCCCGCTTCAACGGCCGCGCGCCATACACCGGATCAAAGCCGACATTGCCCAGCAGTTCCAGCGCCTTGTCGTAGATCTCCAGCTTCAACTGACGTTCCGCCAGACGCTTCTCCAGGTAGATCAGCTGGATTTTTGCGATGGACTTGATCTGCTTCTTGTCCAGCGGACGGAACACCACCAGCTCGTCCAGGCGGTTGATGAACTCGGGACGGAAATGCGCCTGCACCACCGCCAGTACCGACGCCTTCATCTGCATGTAATCGGCTTCGCTATCGCCTGCCTGTTCCTGGATCATCTGCGAGCCCAGGTTGGAGGTCATCACGATGACCGTGTTGCGAAAGTCGACGGTACGGCCCTGCCCGTCGGTCAGACGACCGTCGTCGAGCACCTGCAACAGGATGTTGAAAACGTCAGGATGCGCCTTCTCCACTTCGTCCAGCAGGATCACGCTGTAGGGACGACGCCGCACCGCTTCGGTCAAATAGCCGCCCTCTTCGTAACCGACATAGCCCGGAGGGGCGCCGATCAGGCGGCTCACGGAATGCTTTTCCATGAATTCGCTCATGTCGATACGCACCATCGCGTCCTGCGTATCGAACAGGAATTCCGCCAGCGCCTTGCATAGTTCGGTCTTGCCCACACCCGTGGGACCGAGGAACAGGAACGAGCCGTAAGGTCGATTCGGATCGGAAAGCCCGGCGCGCGCACGGCGAATCGCATCGGATACCGCGCGCACGGCCTCATCCTGGCCGACCACGCGCCGATGCAGCGCCGACTCCATCTGCAGCAGCTTGTCGCGCTCGCCTTCAAGCATCTTGCTGACCGGGATACCGGTCCAGCGCGATACCACCTCGGCGATCTCTTCCTCGGTGACGCGGTCCTGTACCAGCTTGAAGTCCTGCTTTTCGGCCGCCTGTGCGGCGGCGAGCTGCTTTTCCAGTTCCGGCAACCTGCCGTACTGAATCTCGCTCATCTTCGCGTAGTCCTGGTGACGCTGCGCGGCCTCGAGTTCCACGCGGGCTTTCTCGATCTGCTCCTTGACCTTGGTCGCACCCTGCAGCGCGGCCTTTTCGGACTTCCATATTTCGTTGAGGTCGGAGAACTCGCGCTCGAGCTTTTCGATATCGCTTTCCAGATCGGCGAGACGCTTCTTCGATGCCTCGTCGCTTTCCTTCTTCAGCATTTCGCGCTGGATCTTCAACTGGATCAAACGACGCTCGAGCCGATCGAGCTCTTCCGGCTTGGAGTCGATCTCCATGCGAATGCGCGACGCTGCCTCGTCCATCAGATCGATCGCCTTGTCGGGCAACTGACGGTCGGAGATATAGCGATTGGAAAGCGTGGCCGCCGCGACGATCGCCGGATCGGTAATTTCCACGCCGTGATGCACGGCATAGCGCTCCTTCAGGCCACGCAGGATGGCGATGGTATCTTCCACGCTCGGCTCGCCGACGTAGACCTTCTGGAAACGGCGTTCCAGCGCGGCATCCTTCTCGATGTACTTCCGATATTCGTCCAGCGTGGTGGCGCCGATGCAATGCAGCTCGCCACGCGCCAGCGCGGGCTTGAGCATATTGCCCGCATCCATCGCGCCATCGGCCTTGCCCGCACCGACCATGGTGTGCAGCTCGTCGATAAACAGGATGACGCGGCCTTCCTGTTTGGCCAGATCGTTCAGTACGGCCTTGAGGCGTTCTTCGAACTCGCCGCGAAATTTCGCGCCAGCGATCAGCGCGCCCATATCCAGCGCGAGCACGCGGCGATCGCGCAGGCCCTCGGGCACCTCGCCCTTGATGATGCGCTGAGCCAGCCCTTCCACAATGGCGGTCTTGCCGACACCCGGCTCGCCGATCAATACGGGATTATTCTTGGTACGGCGTTGCAGAACCTGAATCGTTCGGCGAATCTCCTCGTCGCGGCCGATCACCGGATCGAGCTTGCCGCTCTCCGCTCGCGCAGTGAGGTCGACACAATATTTTTCCAGTGCCTGGCGTTGCTCTTCGGCATTCTCGCTTTGCACTTTTTCACCGCCACGAAGCTTGTCGATGGCCGCATCGAGGTTCGCCCTGGTGGCGCCAGCGGTTTTCAACGCGGCACCGAGCTCGCCCTTGTCTTCCAACGCGGCGAGCACGAACAGCTCGCTGGCGATGAATTGGTCACCACGCTGTTGCGCCAATTTGTCGGTGAGGTTAAGCAGGCGAGTCAGCTCGTTGCCCGCATGGATATTGCCCTCCTGCCCGCTGACCTTGGGCAGCCGCTCGAGCTGCTCGGCAACGCGCTGGCGTAGCGCCGGCACATTGACCTGAGCTTGCGTCAGCAAGGGCGCCGTCGACCCGCCCTGCTGGTCAAGCAGCGCCGCCATGACGTGCACCGGCTCGAGCATGTTGTTGTCACGACCGACCGCAAGCGATTGCGCGTCGGCCAGCGCCTGTTGAAAGCGCGAAGTAAGTTTGTCCATCCGCATGGAGTAGTCCCCGCTGAAATAGATAGGTTTTGGCGGCAAGCCGCCACTGTCGACGGATGTATGGACAAAAGCTTAACGGTTCAAGCGTAGTCGATACGATGGGGCAAGCTTTCGTTTAGGTGAAAGATAGCCTTCACATTGACTTTGTTACGCTCGATAAGGTGATAGTGCAAGCGAATCCCCTCATGCCCGCATTCACGCCGTTACCGGCGCCGCCCCTGCCGGTAGCCCACGAAGCCTGGGCGCTGTTTCTCGATGTCGACGGCAGCCTTATCGACTTTGCCGACCGGCCCGAACGGGTGCATGTCAGCAAAACGCTCATGGGGCTGCTGTCGCAATTGCATACCGCGCTAGGTGGTGCGCTCGCCCTGGTCAGCGGCCGCCGGATCGAAGATCTTCAACGTCTGTTCGGAGCACCGCCCTGGGCCATGGCCGGCGTACATGGCCTGCAGCTACGTCATGCCGATGGCGCTCGGCGCGATATAGAACTCGATCATGCCGAGCAGCAACGCCTGCGCCATGCAGTCCATGGTATGGCCACGCGATTTCCTCAGGTCATGCTGGAAGACAAAGGCATTGCGATCGCCCTTCATGATCGCGGCAGCGATCCGGGCATGCGCGCGTTGCGCGAGGCGAGCGAAGCGTTGCTCAAGGAATTGCCCGATTACGAGCTGCAGCTGGGCCACCACGTGATCGAACTCAAGCCTGCCGGCATGGACAAGGGCCAGGCCGTGGCCGAACTGCTTGAGCGGCCGCCGTTCCAGGGCCGCATGCCGGTATACGTCGGCGACGATTTCACCGACGAGCACGGGTTCGCCACCGTCAACCTGGAAAACGGCATCAGCATTCGGGTCGGGCAGCGCGAACCCAGCCTTGCGCAATACACCTTATCCGGTCCCACCGCGGTGCAAGCCTGGCTCGCCCGTGTCTTGCACGCCTTAGGAGCGACGCTAGATGACCAATATCCCGGAGGAACCTGTCGACACAGCCGTTCCTGAAGCGGCCCGCCCCACCCAGGCGAATCTATCGCTGGGCGTGATCGGCAACGGCAGCGTTGCTGCGCTGATCGATGCATGCGGCAGCATCGTGTGGTGTTGCCTGCCTCGCTTTGACGATGACGCGAGCTTTTGCGCGCTGTTATCACCCCGGCGCGAAGGTGGTGACTGGACGATCGCGCTGGAAGATTTCGACCGCGCCGAGCAGCAGTATCTTCCCAATACGGCAGTGCTGCAGACACGTCTTTACGACACGCACGGCGGCGCGATCGAAATCACCGACTTCGCACCACGTCATCGTGCACATGGGCGCTTTTATCATCCCGTGCTTATCGCTCGCCGTGTGCAGCCGATTGCCGGCTCGCCACGCATCCGCGTGCTGCTTCGGCCGCTGTGCGACTACGGCGCCAACGCACCGCAGACGACTTCAGGCAGCAATCACATCCGCTACATGCTGAGCAATACGGTGATGCGCCTTACCTCGGACGTCGCCTCGCCCCTGATCGAGCGCGGCCTGCCATTTGGCCTGGACCGCAGTGCGCACTTCGTGTTCGGTCCCGACGAAACGCTGACCCAGAGTCCGGCGGAATTCATTCATCACACACTGAACAACACACTCGCTTACTGGCGCGACTGGGTCCGCTATCTCTCGGTACCCTACGAATGGCAGACCCACGTCATTCGCGCGGCCATTACCCTGAAACTGTGCCAGTACGAGGCGACCGGAGCGATCGTCGCCGCACTGACCACCTCGATCCCCGAGTCACCCAACTCGGCGCGCAATTGGGACTATCGCTACTGCTGGTTGCGTGACGCGGCCTTTACCGTGCGGGCACTCAATCGTCTGGGCGCCACTCGCACGATGGAGGAATACATCCGCTACGTATTCAACCTGATTGCCGCCGATGACGAACGGGAAATAGGCCCGGTATTCGGCATCCTGTTCGAACACGAGCTGCCCGAAACGCAAGTGGAAAGCCTCGCCGGTTATCGCGGCATGGGACCGGTGCGCGTCGGCAACGATGCGTGGAGGCAACGGCAGAACGACGTTTACGGCTCGGTGGTACTGGCGTCGGCGCAGCTGTTCTTCGATCAACGCCTGGAGAGCAAGGGCGATCGGCGTACCTTCGCGCGACTCGAACGCATGGGCGATATGGCCTTGAAAATGGCCGAGCAGCCCGATGCCGGCCTGTGGGAGTTTCGCGGCCGCAGCTCCGTACACACCTATTCGGCGGCCATGTGCTGGGCGGCCTGCGATCGCCTGGCGCATATCGCCACCGAGCTTGGCATGGACGAACGCGCGCGCTACTGGCACGAAGAAGCAGTAGCGCTGCATGCACGCATCGTGCAACGCACCTGGAATGAAGAAAAGGGCTATTTCGCCGATGCCTACGATGGCGAACGCCTCGATGCGAGCCTGCTGCTCCTGGCCGATATCGGCTTTCTCAAGGCCGACGATCCGCGTTTCGTAGCGACGGTGGATGCGATCGGCAAGGAGCTTGGCCGCGGCAACTACCTGTTCCGCTATATCGCGCCCGATGATTTCGGCGCGCCGGAAACCAGCTTCAACATCTGCACGTTCTGGTACATCGAAGCCCTCGCCGCCACCGGCCGCCGCGACCACGCACGCGCCATGTTCGAAAACATGCTCTCGCGCCTGAATCCGCTTGGCTTGCTATCCGAGGACATCGCGCCACAGAGCGGCGAACACTGGGGCAACTTCCCGCAAACCTATTCGCTGGTCGGCTTGATCCAGGCTGCCATGCGCCTCTCCCGCCGCTGGGAAGACGCGATGTAACGACACCATTCAAATCCTCCCCTAGCCACAGGAAAAAACATGAACCGCCTGATCGTCGTATCCAACCGCGTCGCCTTGCCCAATCAGACCGCTACCGGCGGCCTGGCTTCGGCCATGCGCGATGCGTTGCGCGAACGCGGCGGGCTCTGGTTCGGCTGGAGCGGCAAGATCGCCAAACGCACCGCAGGGCAGTTGCATCGTTTGCAGGATGGCCAGGTGGAATACGCCACGATCGATCTTTCCAAGGAAGACCACGATCACTTCTATGACGGCTATGCCAACCGCACGCTATGGCCGCTATTGCACTATCGGCCCGATCTGGTCGACTACAATCGCGGCCATCTGGCGGGCTATCTGCGCGTCAATACCGTGTTTGCCGATCGACTGACCGATTTGATCGAGCCGAACGACATGGTCTGGATCAACGACTACCACCTGATCCCCCTGGCCTCGATGCTACGCGAACGCGGCGTGCGCAATCGCATCGGTTTCTTTTTGCACACGCCACTGCCTGCAGCGGGATTGCTGATTGCGCTGCCGCAGCACCGCGAGTTGCTGGAAACCTTGTCCAGCTACGATCTGATCGGCCTGCATACCGCACGCGATCTGCGCGCACTCGAAGATTATTTTCTGCACGAAGCACACGCCGTGATGCGCCCTGGTCACCGCATGCGTGCCAGCAACGGCCGCATCTTTCGTGCCGGCGTCTTTCCTATCGGCATCGATACCCATCAGGTCGCCGAGATGGCCAAGCGCGCACTCGCCGAGGAAGAGGAAATCGGGCAGTTGCGCGCCAGCCTGGACGATCGCGCCCTGATTATCGGCGTGGATCGCCTGGACTATTCCAAGGGCCTGCCCGAGCGCTTTCAGGCTTATGAGCGCCTGCTCGAGCGAGCGCCGGAATTGCATCGCAAGGTCACCTTTCTGCAGATCGCTCCACCTTCGCGTTCCACCGTGCCGGAGTACCGACAGATCCGTCGCGAGCTGGAACGCAGCGCCGGCCATATCAACGGTCTGTATGCCGCGCCCGATTGGGTGCCGGTGCGCTACGTCAACAACTCCTATCCGCACAGCGTGTTGAGCGGCTACTACCGCACCGCGCGCGTGGGTTTGATCACGCCGCTGCGCGACGGCATGAACCTGGTGGCGAAGGAATACGTGGCCAGTCAGAACCCGGCGGATCCCGGCGTACTGGTGCTGTCGCGCTTTGCCGGTGCAGCCGAGGAGCTGACGCAGGCCTTGCTGGTCAATCCCGCCGATACCGAGGAGGTGACCGATGCGCTGGAGCGTGCGTTGAAGATGCCACTGAAGGAACGGCGCAATCGCTGGCACGCGATGATGGAGATACTGCAGAAGCATGATCTTACTGCGTGGCGGAAGTCGTTTTTGGATGCGCTGGCGGCTTAGCCACGTAATAACCTTGTTTTCCCTACTCGTCATCCCGGCGCAGGCCGGGACCCAGTGGCTTTGCGGTCGGTTGTCGCGAGAGTCATCAAGCATTTGCTCTTACGCGAAAACCAAAAACTGAAGCCACTGGGTCCCGGCCTGCGCCGGGATGACGAGTAGGAGAAGTTTTCAGGATTTCCCGAAGGCGCTCACCGCTTTCTCTACTTAACCACCCAGCCAGATCAAACTGGCAAACCGCCCGCTCTTTGCCCCATCGCGCCGATACGAATAGAACCGCTCGTCGGAGCGCGTATCGAAGCGGCCACCATAGATCTGCTCCACGCCGGCCTTTTGCAGTCGATGCCGCGCCAAACCAGCCATATCGCATAACCAATGACCCGGCCGGGTCGCTTCAAAATAGCCTTCCGCAGCCGCATCCCCGGCGACGAACGCCTCCCGTACCGGCGCATCGATTTCATACGATGCCTTGCCGATACACGGCCCGATCCAGGCGAGCAGACGCTGCGGGGCAATCTGCATCTGCTCGACGGTGGCTTCCAGCACGCCGGCAGCCAGGCCTTTCCAGCCCGCATGCGCCGCACCGATCTGTCGCCCGTCCCCGCTGCAGAACAGCACCGGCAGGCAATCGGCGGTAAGAATGGCCAGCACGGTCCCCGGCAAATGCGACACGGCCGCATCCGCCTGCGGCTCCTGCTCGCTCGGTAACGGCCCCAGTTCGGCCACCGCAGTGCCGTGCACCTGATGCAGCCAGCGCGGTGCGGCCGGCAGCCCCAGGACTTCGCGCAAGGCACTGCGATTGGCGAACACTGCGTCGCTGCTGTCGCCGCTGCGCAGCCCCAGATTGAAGCGGTCGAACGGTGCGGCGGATACGCCCGGCCCCTGCCGTGTCGTAACGGCTGCATGGACGGCGCGCGGTGCGGGCCAATCGGGAAAGAGCCAGGCGTCGTCGGTCATGGAACGGGCGCTAGTCATGAGGGGAAGGTGCGGAGCATCGCACAAGAGGCCGATCGACCCCGAAGCGTCGACGCTCCACCGATCAGTAGTCGTCGTGCCCGTGCTCGGCCAGATCGTGGCGCAAGGCGTCGATCAACGCCTGCTGATCGGCGGGCCGCTCGGCACTGAACGACAGCGGCTCATGCGTCACCGGGTGCTCGAATGCCAGTCGTTCGGCATGCAAGGCCTGGCGACGGAACCCACGCAAGGCCGCCACCAGTTCGGGCGTCGCTCCCTTGGGCAGCTTGAGGCCACCGCCGTAGAGCGGGTCGCCGATCAGCGGGTGGCTGATATGCGCCATATGCACACGGATCTGATGGGTACGGCCGGTTTCCAGGCTGCACTGAATCAGGCTGTGGGCACGGAAACGCTCCCGCAGCCGGTAATGGGTGACGGCATGCTTGCCGTCTTCCTCGTCGCGCACGGCCTGGCGCAGGCGATCGCCCATGTGACGGCCGATCGCGGCATCGACCGTGCCCCCGGCCACCATGGTGCCGACGACGATGGCTTCGTACTGACGCTCCACCTCGTGGCGCGAGAGCATGTCGACCAGGCCGGTATGGGCCGCCAGGGTGCGCGCGACCACCATCAGGCCGGAGGTGTCCTTGTCCAGGCGATGCACGATGCCCCCGCGCGGCAATTCGGCCAGCTTGGGATCGTGATGCAGCAAGGCATTGAGCATGGTGCCGGCGGGATTGCCCGCGCCCGGGTGCACGACCAGGCCGACCGGCTTGTTCAATACCAGCAGGTAATCGTCCTCATGGACGATATCCAGGTCGATGGCCTCGGGCTGGGAGCTGACCTCGACCGCCAACACCGCCTCCAGCAGCACTTTTTCGCCCCCTCGAAGGAGCTGGCGGGGCGGCGCCTTGGCGCCGTCCAGGGTCACCGCACCGTCCTTGATCCAGCCGGTCAGACGGGAACGGGAATAGTCGGGGAACATCTCGGCCAAGGCCTGGTCGAATCTTCGACCTGCGGCCGACAAGGGGACAATGGCTTCGTGACGCACTGCGGTCATGGGGCGGAACTCGGGTTCGGGACTTAAAGACTCGCGAAAAATCCGTGGACTGATCTTGAGGACATCGATGAGTGAGGCCTGCGCGTAAGTATTTGCTGCGCTTGGCGATCTTTCGGGGCTCGGGTCCCGGGTCCCGAGTCTCGGCTCTATAAGCTATCATCCACCGTTCAACACCTAGAAATTCTACCTCATGCGCCTAACCAAGCCGGCTCTAAAACTCTTTATTGCGCTCGTCATCGCTGTATCGATGAGCGGCTGCTCGATGTTTCGCCACAAGCGCGACAACATCGATACCATGCCGGTGGAGAAGCTCTACACGACTGCGCACAACTCGCTCGAGAACGCCGACTACTCGGCCGCCGTCAAGGCCTATCAGCGCCTGATCGCGCGTTTCCCGTCCGGCGACTACAACGAGCAGGCCCAGCTGGACCTGGCTTACGCGCAGTACAAGGACAACCAGCCGGATGATGCGTATTCCACCATCAACCGCTTCATCAAGACGTATCCGACCCAGAAGCACGTCGATTACGCCTACTACCTGCGTGGCCTGATCAATTTCGATCGCACCTCGGGCGCGATCGAGCGCCTGCTCAAGCGCGACGAGAACCAGACCCGCCGCGACCAGGGCTACAACCTGCAGGCGTTCGACGATTTCTCCGAACTGACCCGCCGCTTCCCGGACAGTGCCTACGCCACCGATGCGCGCCAGCGCATGATCTACCTGCGTAACGTGCTGGCCCAGTTCGAAATCAACGTGGCCGAGTTCTACCTGCGCAACAAGGCCTATATCGCCTCGGCCAATCGCGCCCAGTACGTGATCGAGCACTACCAGCAGTCGCCGCAGACCGGCGATGCGCTGGCCATTCTCACGCGCAGCTATCTCGCGCTCGACCAGAAGGGCCTGGCCGACCAGACCCGCCAGGTGCTGGCCGCCAACTATCCCGACCACCCGTATCTGACCGATACCAAGTGGCCGCATCCGCCGTCGACCCTGCGCAAGATGATTCCGTTCTCGGGACATCACTAAGCGCAACGCAGCCCGTCCGGTGTGACGCTTCAAATGAAAAAGCCGGCAGTCAGACTGCCGGCTTTTTTGTTGGCGGAATGACGTTGCTGGCTACGCCTGGCCAGCAACGTCAACGCGACGCACAAACGACTTCACCGAAACGCTCGAATCCCGCCCTGCGATAGACCCCGTCCTCGTTGGCTACTTCGCACATCAGGAACGGCAGATCGATGCCTTGCACGAGCGCGTGGTCGGCCAGCAACGCTGCCAGGGCGGCACCGATACCTCGGCGCCTGGCCGAAGCGTGGACACCGATGGCAGCAATCTCGGTAACCCCGTCATGCGGCGGCGTGAACAGCCCCGCCCCCAACACCGTGTTGCTATCGCGGGCTCGCACGAGAGCGACCGCACCGCCTTTCTTCAGCAACTCTCGCAAGCGCTGCAGATCGGCCGCCGTGGTGACCGACACGCCGTAGGCATGATTCTGCACTTCGGCCGCCGCGTAGAGATCCGCATCGTTTTCGGCAAGCGACCACTGCAGTCCCTCGATATCACCATCCATGGTGAGGCTGCCACGGGAACAGGTCATCAGGGCAAGCGGTGGCGATGACGTAAAGCCCGCAGCCACCAGCCTGGGCAGGACCGCCGGTGCGAGATCGTGGATATATTCCAGCCGAGGCACACGCTGCCGGGCGTCGAACCTTTCGCACAACGCGGCAAGCTCCGCCTCGCAAGGGTCGGCACTGTCGTCGGGCGTAGCGTAGTTGCGCGCCGGCTCGGCGCTCGCCTCGTCGAACAGGTAGCTAAACGATGCAACACGTTGTCGGTCATCAGGCGAACCCATGCGGGCACGCAGGTAAGCAGCAACACGGCGCAATGCCATGTGATTATGGGTAGTCATGAATTGAAGGCACTCTGCAGGCGCGTTCCGATTTCCGAAGAAACCGAACGACACAAATCACGCCCACGCACTTAAGCGCAGGAAGAAGACCGCAAGAAAGACGCGTCCGTCAGGACGAAGTCGTCAACCAGAGATGGGCTGAGCCGGTAAACGGCTTAGCAGACGGCAAGCTGCCGGATGGCGATGACGATGGACGCGTGCGTGGCGATGGCAATCATTGGCGCACTCCTCGAAACGAGTCGGGGATAATTTCAAGAATGTGCGTGTGACGTCAAGTGCTTTTTGGGAGTGAGTTGTCAGGAGTGAGGAGTGAGAGGGGAAAACAGCGCACTTGCGTTGCCCTCCCCAGTCATCGCCAACCCGATGTGATCGGATAGCGACGTTCGCGACCGAAAGCACGCGTCGTAACGCGCGGACCAGGCGCGGATTGCCTGCGCTTGAATTCGTTGATCAGCACCAGGCGCACGACACGGCGAACCGTTTCCGGATCGTAGCCGCGCGCCGCGATCTCGGCCTGCGACTCTTCATCTTCAATGAAATGCGTAAGAATCGCGTCGAGCACGTCATAAGGCGGCAGCGAATCCTGGTCGGTCTGGTTGTCGCGCAATTCCGCCGATGGCGGACGCTCGATCACGGCGGGCGGAATGGCCCAGCCGCCCTTGCCTTCCACGCTGTTGCGCCACTGCGACAGCCGATAGACCACCGTCTTGTAGACATCTTTGAGCGGCGCATAGGCCCCGCACATATCGCCGTACAAAGTGGCGTAGCCGACCGCCATCTCGCTCTTGTTGCCGGTAGCCAGCAGCAAGCGGCCATGCTTGTTGGACAAGGCCATCAGCATCACGCCACGGGTGCGCGATTGCAGGTTTTCCTCGGTGATATCGGGCCCCTTGCCCGCGAAAGCCGGGGTCAGCGCGCTGACGAAGGACTCGTAGGTCTCTTCGATCGAGATCACGTGATAGGCCACGCCGAGCTTCTCGGCCTGGATACGCGCGCCGTCGAGCGACAGCTGCGAGGTGTAGCGCGAAGGCATCATCACCGCGGTGACACGGTCGGGCCCGAGTGCATCGACCGCCAACGCGAGGGTCAGTGCCGAATCGATGCCTCCGGAGAGACCGAGCAGGACGCCGCCGAAACCGTTCTTGTCGATGTAATCGCGAATACCGCGCACCAGTGCCCGGTAAAGCGTGCCCTCGGCGGGCGGCTGATCCGCGGGCGGCCAGTCGTGTGCGGTCAAACTGCGCGTTTCCGAATCAAATTCGGCCCACAGCAAGGTATCGGTAAAGGTGGGCGCGCGTGCAGCGATGCTGCCGTCGGCATTGACCAGCAGCGATCCGCCGTCATAGACCACCTCGTCCTGGCCACCGACCGTGTTGAGATAAACAAAGGCGCAGCCGGTTTCCCTCGCGCGCTCGGTCAACACCTCTTCGCGGGCCTGCTGCTTGGCGCTATCCCAGGGCGACGCGTTGATCACGATGATCAGCTCGGCGCCTGCCGCGGCGGCCATGGCAGCCGGCTCGGCTTGCCAGACGTCTTCGCAGATCAGCACGCCCACGCGTACGCCGTGGATCGTCGCCACCATGCTTTCGTGGCCGGGGCGGAAATAGCGCTTGTCGTCGAATACGCCGTAGTTGGGCAGCGCCTGCTTGTGCGTGGTCGCCTCGACCCGGCCATGACGCAGCAATGAGGCCGCGTTGTAAACCTCGCCCTCGCTATGCGGATGACCGATCACCGCGGCGACGCCATCGGTTTCTTTCGCCAGCGCCTGCAGCTCGTTCTCGCAGGCCGCCAGGAAACTCGGCCGCAACAGCAGGTCCTCCGGCGGATAGCCGCTCAGGGTCAGCTCCGGAAACGCCACCAGCGAGGCTTTGCCAACTCGCGCCTGGGCCAATAATTCACGCACCTTGGCCGCATTGGCGGCTACCGCGCCGACCGGAAAATCGAATTGGGCCAGCGCCAGGCGTAGAGCAGTCATGGATGGGTTCTTGCGTGTCGGGACTGGAGCCATCAATGGTAGCGCATCGGTTTTTTGCAAGGCCCGCACCCGACGCAACGCCGCCTTGTATCAGGCCAACGGTTGCACCAGTAACAACGCCGCCAATCCGAACATGAGCAACGCGACCAGGATATCGAACACCCGCCATGCATGGGGCGCGCGAAACATCGGCAACAGCATCCGTGCCCCGAAACCAAGCGCCGAAAACCACAACAGGCTCGCGGTGCAGGCACCCCAGGCGAAGCGCCAGTTGCCGCCATCGGCGTAGTGCGTCGACAGGCTCCCCAGCAACACCACCGTATCGAGGTAGACATGCGGGTTGAGCAGGGTAAACGCCAGACAGGCCAACAGGACACGGCCCAAACTGGCCGCTCCTGTTTCGGCCGGCCGCAAACCGCTTTCCCCTTGCCATGCCCGGCGCGCGGCCATCAAGCCATAGACAGCAAGAAACGCCGCACCGACATACCTCAGCCATTGCAATAAGGCGGGCTGCTGCTTGATGGCCAGCCCCATGCCCGAGACGCCTGCCAGGATCAATGTCGCATCGGCCACGACACATATCAGGACCACGGCGCCGACGTACTGGCGTTGCAGACCCTGCCGCAACACGAACGCATTCTGCGCGCCGATGGCGACGATCAGGCCGGCGCCGGTGCCGAGGCCGGCGAAATAAGCAGTCAAGGACATCGGGGAGTTCCAGCGGGCAAGGAGCCACTTTCCGGGAAGCACCCAATTTAGTAAAACTAATTTTTCTTAAATAAGATTAGTTTTATTAATCTACGGGCAACTGCCATGAGCCTGATCCATCCCCAACTGACCGCCTTTGCCGCCGTGCTGGACGAGGGCAGTTTCGAGCGCGCCGCGCTGCGCCTGTCGCTGACCCCATCGGCTATATCCCAACGCATCAAGGCGCTGGAAGATCGCCTGGGCCAGGTCCTGGTGTTGCGCCAATCGCCTTGCCGCGCCACCGACGCAGGCAAGCGGCTGCTACGCAGCCTGCAGCAAATGCGTCTGCTGGAGACCGAAGCGCTGGACGATTTCGGCATGCAGCAACACGAAACCCCGACGACCACCATCGCGATCGCCGTGAATGCCGACTCTCTGGCAACCTGGTTTCTCGACGCACTCGCCGATTTGCATAAGCAGCACGGCTTGCTGTTCGACATCCACGTCGAGGATCAGGACCATTCCACCAACCTGCTGCGCGAAGGCGCGGTGCTGGGCGCAGTCACCGCCGACGCCCATCCCGTGCAAGGCTGCAACGTCGAGCCGCTTGGCGTCATGCGGTATTTACCGGTGGCCTCGCCGCAGTTCGTCGAACGCTATATCGGCAAGAAACTCGACGCTGCCGCGCTGGCCGCCGCGCCGATGCTGGTATTCAATCGCAAGGATGAATTGCAGAGCCGCTTTATCCGCAGCGTGACGCGCGCACGCGTGAGTCCACCGGTCCATTACCTGCCGTCATCCACCGCTTTCGTCGATGCCGCCGCCATGGGCCTGGGCTGGGCCATGGCTCCCGAAACCATGGCCCGCGACCGGCTGGCGTCGGGAGCGCTGCGCGTGCTTGCCGCGCGTCGGTGGCTGGATGTGCCGTTGTACTGGCAACACTGGTCGATACGTGCAAAGACATTGGGATGGGTAAGCGACACCTTGCGACGAGTCGCCGCGGCAAGGCTATGCAAACCCAGTGTCGATTGACGCCGGCGGCATGTCGGCGCCGGATAAAAAAAGGCCGCGACATGTCGCGGCCTTTTCCATCATCGAAAGACGATGCTTACTTCATCAGCTTGGCGAGCGTCTTGCCGAGGTCGGCAGGCGACTTCACCGTGGTGACGCCGGCCTTTTCCAGCGCGGCGAACTTCGCCGCGGCGGTGCCCTTGCCACCGGAGATGATCGCACCGGCATGGCCCATGCGCTTGCCGGCCGGGGCCGAGGCACCGGCGATGAACGACACGACCGGCTTCTTGACGTACTCGCCGATGAACTCGGCGGCGTCTTCTTCGGCGCTGCCGCCGATTTCGCCGACCATGATGATGCCTTCGGTCTGCGGATCGTCCTGGAACATCTTCAGGCAGTCGATGAAGCTCAGGCCATTGATCGGGTCGCCGCCGATACCGATACAGGTCGACTGGCCCAGGCCTTCGTTGGTGGTCTGGAACACGGCTTCATAGGTCAGCGTGCCCGAACGCGACACGATACCGACCTTGCCCGGCAGGTGGATGTGACCCGGCATGATGCCGATCTTGCACTCGCCCGGGGTGATGATGCCGGGGCAGTTCGGCCCGATCAGCACGGTTTCCGGATGCTGTGCCAGCACGTTCTTCACGCGCAGCATGTCCAGCACCGGGATGCCCTCGGTGATCGCCACGATCACGCGGATGCCCGCGTCGATCGCTTCGAGGATCGAGTCGGCCGCGAACGGCGGCGGCACGAAGATCACCGACGCATCGGCGCCGGTTTCGTCCACGGCATCGGCGACCGAGTTGAAGACCGGCAGACCGATATGCTCGCTGCCGCCCTTGCCCGGGGTCACGCCACCGACAACCTTGGTGCCGTAATCCAGCGCCTGCTGCGCGTGGAAGGTGCCCTGCTGGCCGGTGAAGCCCTGCACGATCACCTTGGTGTTCTTGTTAACGAGAACGCTCATGCTTGGATGCTCCTCACTTCGCGGCGGCCACGGCTTTTTGCGCCGCGTCGTTGAGATCGTCGGCCGGCGTGATCGCCAGGCCGGAGTTGGCCAGGAGTTCGCGACCCTGTTCGACATTGGTGCCCTGCAGGCGCACCACCACCGGAATCTTCAGGCCCACTTCCTTGACCGCGGCGATGATGCCTTCGGCAATCATGTCGCAGCGGACGATGCCGCCGAAAATGTTGACCAGGATGGCCTTCACCTTGTCGGACGAGGTGATCAGCTTGAACGCCTCGGTCACGCGCTCCTTGGTGGCGCCGCCGCCGACGTCGAGGAAGTTGGCCGGCTCGCCGCCTGCCAGCTTGATCACGTCCATCGTGGCCATGGCCAGGCCTGCGCCGTTGACCATGCAGCCGATGGTGCCGTCCATCGTGACGTAGTTGAGGTTGTACTGCACGGCAGCCGCTTCGGCCGCGTCTTCCTGGGTCAGGTCGCGCATGGCGGCCAGGTCGGAATGACGGAACTCGGCGTTGTCGTCGGAATTGACCTTGCCGTCGAGGGCGGCGAGGTTGCCGTCTTCGAGGATCGCCAGCGGGTTCAGCTCGACCAGCGCGAGGTCCTTCTCGTTGAACAGCTTGTACAGGCCGAGCATGATCTTGGTCAGCTGGGTGACCTGCTTCGGATTGAGATCCATCGCGAAGCCGAGCTGGCGGCACTGGTAGGGCTGCAGACCTTCGACGAAGTCCACCACGATGGTGTGGATGTCTTCGGGCGTGTCCTTGGCGACCTGTTCGATGTCCACGCCGCCGTGCTTGGAGGCAATGAACGACACCGACTTGGTGTCGCGATCGACCAGGATCGACAGGTACAGCTCCTTGGCGATGTTGGTGGCATCGGTGACCAGGACCAGGTTCACCGGCAGCGCACGGCCGGCGGACTGGTAGGTTTCCATATGGGTGCCCAGCATGCCCTTGGCGGCAGCACGGACATCGTCGAGGCTCTTGCAGAACTTGACGCCGCCGGCCTTGCCGCGGCCGCCTGCGTGGATCTGAGCCTTAACCATCCACTGCGTGCCACCAAGATGCTTGGCGGCGTCGACAGCGGCGTCGGGAGAGTTGGCAACCTTGCCCGGCGGCACGGCAATGCCGTACTGCGCGAACAGTTCTTTAGCCTGGTACTCGTGGAAATTCATTCGATACCTCGAGCGAACGGGGGAAACAGTGAAAACCGCATGCCGATCCACCGGCATGGGTGAGGAGAGCGGACGGCGGTACTACAACGCGCTGCCGGCATGCAGTGCGCTGCCGTCATGCCTTCGCATGACGAAAACCGCGCAATACGGCCAGGTATTTTCGCGGAAGCGGGGGTCGATGGCAAAGGGTTGTTGCGGTGCAACGGGAGCCAGCCCCGCTCCGGCGAACAAAATCCCTACCGATTCCGTGACTTCCCCGCTCAGGGCTGCAGGGTAAAAGGTGGCGCAACCAGCAGTTCCTCACTCCCCGTTCCCTGTTGCCCACCCCGATTCCTATACTGAGCGCATCGCCCACGCCAACGAGTGCCGCCCAGGTGTCATCCACCGCACCGCCTGTCCCGTCCGCACCCCGCCAGGCCACCGAGGCGATCCGCCACGAACTGTCGTTTCTCAACTATTTCCGGCTGGTACAGGCGTTCATCTACGTCGGGCTGGCTTTCAGCCCACCTGGCCTGGGCTGGCCCAAGCTCAACGATGTGGGGTTCGCCCGCAACGTAGCGCTGGTCTTCCTGCTGTTTACGGTCGTGGTGCTGCTCCTGACCCGCCGGGGCACGCAGCGCAGCCGGCTGGTGGTCTCAGGCACTCTGGTGGTGGATATCGTCGCTGCCGTCCTGGCGGTGACGTCCATGCACGACGCCCGCATCGGCATCGCCATGATGCTGGCGGTCAACCTGAGTGCCGGCGCGCTGATTCTGCCGTTGCGCCTGTCGCTGTTCTTCGCCGCGCTGGCTACGCTGGGCATTCTTGGCCACTCGGCGGTCGAGTTGCCCAGCGCCGACGCCAATATGGATCGCGAGCTGCTCGAATCGGGGCTGTTCGGCCTGGCCTATTTCGCCAGCACGCTGCTCTGCCATGTCTTGAGTCGGCAGATGCGCGCGACCGAGGCGCTGGCCGAACAACGCAGCATCGACCTGGCCAACCTGTCGCAAGTGAACGAACTGATCATTCGTCGCATGAAGACCGGCGTGCTGCTGGTCGACGATGCCAACCGCATCCACCAGATCAACGAATCGGCGTGGATGCTGCTGGGCAATCCCTCGGCCGATCAACGCGACCTGGGCCGCCTCGCACCCGAATTGTCGCGCCGCCTGTATCACTGGATGACCTCCGGCAAGCTCGACGAGACCTCGACCCAACTGGCCGACGGCGTACCCGAGGTGGTACCGCGCTTCACGCGCCTGGCGCCCAACGACGACTCGCACGTATTGATCTTTCTGGACGACACCTCGCTGGTGTCGCGTCGCGCCGAAGAGCTCACTCTCAGTTCGCTGGGCCGCTTGTCCGCATCGATCGCGCATGAAATTCGCAATCCTTTGGCGGCGATCCGCTACTCCGCGCAGTTGCTTGCCGAATCGACCGATCTGAGCGGCACCGACCAGCGCATGGTGGAAATCATCAACAACCACTGCGTGCGTCTGAACGAGATCATCGAAAACATCCTGCAGCTGTCGCGGCGCGAACGCTCCAGGCCGGAAACACTGGATCTCGGCCGGTGGGCGCTCGGTTTTGTCGAGGAATATCGCCAGGGCAACGACCTGGGCGAAGACTCGCTGCGCGTGTTCGCCGGCAATGAGCCGGTCGCCGCGCTGGCCGACCCGCAGCAGCTGCAGCAGGTGGTGTGGAACCTGGTACAGAACGCCTTGCGTTATGGCCGCATGCCCGGCCAACCGGCGCGCGTGATGGTGGTGGCGCGTCACGGCGAACACGGCGTGCCGATTCTCGAAGTGATTGATCGCGGTCCTGGCATTGCACCGAAAGTGGCGGCGCAGATTTTCGAGCCGTTCTATACGACGCACGAATACGGCACGGGGCTTGGACTGTATCTGGCCAGGCAGATGAGCGAGGCCAATCAGGCGTCGTTGGAGTATGTGCGCGTGGCGGGTGGCGGCAGCTGTTTTCGCCTGGTACTGACGCCTTCGTATAAGGGGAAGAATGTGGAGGCTGAGGCGTAAGAGCCCCCCCTCACCCCAGCCCTCTCCCCCGGCAAAGCCAGGGGAGAGGGAGCAAAAGCGTGTCGCGTTGAAGGCTTGCCTCAGTAAGGCCCCCTCTCCCTTGGCAAAGCCAGGAGGGAGAGAGCAAAAGCGCGTCGCGTTGAAGACTTGCCTCGGTAAAGCCCCCTCTCCCCTGGCTTGCCGGGGGAGAGGGTTGGGGTGAGGGGGGCTCCTACGTAGCGCGCACCATCAATTCCACCGGCAACACCTCCGACTCGACCGCTTCACCCTGGATCAATCCGAGCACCTTGCGCGCCAGTAGCGTGCCACCTTCCTGCCAGTCCTGACGCACCGAACTCAACGGCGGCATAAAGCTCGCCGCCAGCGGCATGTCGTCGTATCCAACCACGGCGACATCGCCAGGCATCTTCCGCCCCAGTGCCTCCAGCGCACGGATCGCACCCATCGCCAACAAGTCGCTGCAGGCAAACACCGCATCGAACGAGACGTCGCGCGCGGCGAGTGATTCGATTGCATCGATACCCGAGGCGACAGTGAATTCATCGCGGCGGATCAGCAGCGGCTTGATGCCATGCAATCCAAGCTCATCGACGAAGCCGGTCAGGCGCTCGAAGATTTCCAGATGCCCGGGATTGCCGATGAACACCGGATTGCGCCGTCCCTGACCGACAAAATGCCTGGCCACGACAGCGCCGCCTTCGCGATTGTCACTGCCGACGACGATATGTTCGTCGTGCTCGCCCTGCGCACCCCACACCACCATCGGCAGGCCCAGCTTGTCGAAGCGGCGTACCGCATCCTGCCGCACACCCTGCCCAAGCAGGATCATGCCGTCGGCGGCCTGTACCGCTGCGGCGGTGGCGCCCTGGCGCGTGGTCAGCAAGACGCTATAGCCGGCCGCGGTCAACTCCTGCGAGATACCGCCAAGCAGCACCAACGGATACGGATCGAACATGGTGCGGTCGTGGCTCGGCTTCATTTCCACGATGACCGCCACCGTGTAACTACGGCGCAGGCGCAGATTGCGTGCGCTGACATTGAGTTTATAACCGTGCTCTTTCGCCAAAGCCTGTACATGATCGCGCGTCTGGCGATTGACTAGCGGGCTATCGCTAAGCGCGCGCGACACCGTGATCTTGGAGACGCCTGCAAGCTTGGCCAGGTCTGCCATGGTCAGGTTATCCGACATCACGTGCCCTGCTCGCCGCTTCCCTTCTTTTCCATTCATAAGCACCTTAGTCCGTCACCAGCTTCAGTTCATCCCGACATGGAGAAGCAGGAAAGCCTCGCCCATACCAAATACACCGCTTCACATAATGCATGCTCCTCCAACGGAAACGGAGTGCTTCAATGTTTTATGGAAAATTTCCGCGAGCGCTGTTTGCAGCGGCACTTGTCGCATCTGTCTCAGCATTCCCCGCGACGAACGCCTCACCCGTGCCGGCGGCCTCGACGAATAATGACGGCAAGGTCGATTCAATCCATGCGTATCCCATGATCGGCAGATCAGCGATTGCAGATTTCGGCGAATCGGCTTTTCGCCTGACCTTCGACAAGGACGGCCGCACGATGACCTTCCTGGGTATCGACGGCCCCTCCAAAGGCGACACCGATACCGTGCAATACACCGCGATCAAGATTGGTCGCCAGCTCTACATGGTTTATTGGCACGAACCCCGATACGACACCCATGTCGTCCACATTCAGGATCTGGGTCACGGCATCGTCTACTCCAATATCTTCATCCCAGGCGAATCATCCCCCCATTTGCAAGGCTCGTTCACCGTGACGAACTAAGTCCCGCTGCCGTAAGCCCTCGCTACCAGCAGCGACAGGGCTGCCGGACTTCGATGACAAGGAACGATCCGCGGCTAAGTCCGCGGATTTTTTCAAGAAGCAATCTCATCCAAAGCTAAACCCCCGTAAAACATAAGGAAATGCTGCGCTACAGCAAATGATATCGATATCTTGATATCGATATCATTTGCTGCAATGCTCCCGCCCCGCTCGGGCAAGCAATCCGTGACAGGCCGCTCCACCCGCTGCATCACGACCAACACAGCGCGACCAAAAGGGGATCTCCGTTGGAACACCATGACTCGGTGCCGGCCAAGGCCACGGCGCAGGCACCGTCCAGCACCACGCCAACCGATCCCTGGGTGCTGACCCGTCGCTTCAACGACCCGGGCAGCTTTGCCCAAGACGAGAGCCTGTTTGCGCTTTCCAATGGCTCCCTGGGTGTGCGCGGCGGCCTGGAGGAAGGCGACAGCCCGACCCAGGGCAGCTTCCTCGCCGGCGTGTGGGAACGTACCCCGATCGAATACCACGAACGCTTCCCTGGTTTTGCCGCACACACCGACACCCGTGTTCCGGTCGCCGACGCGACCCGTATCCACCTGCGCCTGGGCGACACGCCGGTGCGGCTGGAGGACGGCCAGTGGCTGGATTTCTCCCGCTCGCTGGACCTGCGCTCGGGAACTTATCGCCGGCATCTGCGCTGGCGCTCGCCGGAGGGTTTCACCCTCGACATCGTGGCCGAACGGATCGTCTGTCTGGACGAGCCTGGCCTGCTGGCGATCCGCTATCGGGTGAGCTCGGTCGACTATGACGGTCCGATCACGCTCGAGTCGGCCATCAGCACCGTGCGCGATGCGGTCGAACAGGGCCACGATCCACGTATCGGCACCCGCCTCGACGGCGGCCTGAGCAATACCGATACCTTCGCCGAAGAAGCCTTGGCCTGGGTCGGGCAACAAACCACGCACAGCGATATCCGCACGATCTGCGCACAGGGCCATACCCTGCTCGATGACAGTCTCGTGTTCCGTCACGCGGCGTTGGTGCCCCACGGCGTGATGCAGATATACGACGGCGCGCTGCATCCGGGGAGCAGCGTCGCTATCGAAAAATACGCCGCCTATGCCTGGACGCGCCCGGCCGATTGCGAGCCGCACGCCGAACTGTTTGCACGCGCTGAGGCAACGTTGCAGCGTGGCATGAAAGCGGGCTTCGCCACCCTGCTCGCCCGACAGACCGCGCAACTTGAGCGTCTATGGCAGGACGCCGATATCGCCATCGATGGCGATCCGCAAAGCGAGCAGGCTCTGCGCTTCAACCTGTTCCACGTGTTCCAGTCCAGCTCGCGCGACGGCAGCGGCAGCACCGCGGCCAAGGGCCTGACCGGCGAAGGCTACGAGGGCCATTATTTCTGGGACGCGGAAATCTTCATGCTGCCCGTGCTGGCAACGCTCTCGCCCGCGCTTGCGCGCAGCATGCTGAGCTACCGTTATCGCACGCTGGAACGTTCGCGCCTGCATGCGCGCGAACTCAACCATCCGCATGGTGCACTGTACGCCTGGCGCACGATCAGCGGCGACGAATGCTCGGCTTATTTTCCCGGCGGCTCGGCGCAGTACCACATCAATGCCGCGGTGGCGTGGGCGATTCGCCTGTATGTCGATGCCAGCGGCGATCTCGATTTCCTGCGCGATTGCGGCGCGGAAATGCTGTTCGAAACCGCGCGTGTCTGGCTGGATGTCGGCCATTTCAATCCGCGTCGCGATGGGGCGTTCTGTATCCATGAAGTGACCGGGCCGGACGAATACTCCGCGCTGGTGCATAACAATCACTACACCAATCGCATGGCGCAAAAGCATCTGAACGATGCCGCCGCCACCGCCGTATGGATGGCCGGCGCCGCTCCGGTGCAGTATGCGCAGCTGTGCAAACGGATCGGCTTGGGCGAAGACGAAATCGCACAGTGGCGCCGCGCCGCCGACGCCATGTATCTGCCGGTGGACGAGCAACTGGGCATCTTTCCGCAGGACGACAACTTCCTCGAATTGCCGCGCCTGCATGTGCGCCCCGAAGAAGTGAAGAAGCCGCTGTTGCTGCGCCTGCATCCGATGACCATCTACCGTCATCAGGTGTGCAAGCAGGCCGATACCGTCCTGGCCTTGATGCTTGCCGGCGAAAACGTCGACCGCGACGCCAAGCGCCGCAACCTCGAATACTACGAGGGCGTCACCATCCACGATTCCACCTTGTCCGCGTCGACCTTCGGCGTGGTGGCGGCGGAAGTGGGGCAGACCGGCAAGGCTTATCGCTACTTCATCGATACCTTGCGCGTGGATCTGGACGACTCACATGGCAATGCCGCGCACGGTATCCACATGGCGGCGATGGCCGGCAGCTGGCTTACTTTCAGCTGGGGCTTCGGCGGCTTGCGTGTCATGGATGGCAAGCCTGCGCTCAGCCCACGACTGCCCGTGGCATGGAACGGCTACCGGTTCGGCGTGCGTTGGGGCAACGCGCAATTGCGCGTGAACGTCAGCGGTGAAGGCGTCAATTACACGCTCGGTCGCGGCGATCTGTTGAATTTCTATCACGACGGTATCGAATACACCTTACGCGCCGGCGAAAACTTGTCGCTGCCCCGTGCGGACAGTGGCACATCGCACGATGACCCCAAGGCCGTGATCTTCGACCTCGATGGCGTGATTGCCGATACAGCCGTCGTGCATCTGGCGGCATGGAAGCGTCTGGCCGACGAGCTGTGCGTGCCGTTCGACAACCGCACGGCCGAGCGTCTCAAAGGCGTGGACCGCATGGGCTCGCTGGAGATCCTGCTCGAAGGCAGCAACAAGGCGTATAGCCACGCGGAAAAGGTGGCGCTGGGCGATCGCAAGAATGCGTATTACGTCGAGCAGATCCAGCATTTCGGTCCGCAGGATCTGCTGCCAGGCGCTCGCGCCGCGGTCGAATCGGTACGTGCCGCGGGACTGAAGACTGCGCTCGCTTCCGCCAGCCGCAATGCGCCCACGCTGCTCGAAAAGATGGGTATCGCCGAGTTGTTCGATTACGTGGTCGATGCGGCCAAAGTCACGCACTCCAAGCCGGACCCGGAAATCTTTCTCGCTGCCGCTGCCGCCCTGCATCTGGCGCCGGAGCATTGCCTGGGCGTGGAAGACGCTGCCGCAGGCATCGAAAGCATCCTCGCCGCCGGCATGCGCGCCGTCGGCGTGGGCGACCCCAAGGTGCTTGGCCGTGCAGAAGACGTTCTGCCGGGCATCGACGCCTTCGACATCCGACGTTACCTCGAATCGGCTTCAACCAGACGGACCACCTCGGCGCAAGCCATGGCTGACAGCTCAGGAACATAACCGTACTGAGCAGCAGTACCGCTCCTTAAGAAACACAACAACAGTATTTTTTCTTTGATGGGGAGGAACATCATGAACACGCAACGCATGACCCGCCGGCTGCTCGTCACCAGTATCGCTGGGCTGTTGGCCACTTCGCTGTACGCACAAGACGCCGCCCCCGCGGCACCGCCCGCGCCGCAACAGGCGCAGGGTGCAACGCCGCCACCGCCCCCGCCGCAAAACAAGAACACCACCAATCTGGACCAGGTCGTAGTGACCGGCACGGCGGCAGCAGGCGGCCTGAAGAAGATCGACACGTCGTATTCGATCACCTCGGCGACGCTCGACCAGATCCGTGAATTCAATCCCAAGAGCTCGGCCGATCTGCTGAAGATGGCGCCCGGCGTGTTTCCCGAATCTTCCGGCGGCCAGACCGGTGCGAACATCGAAGTGGCCGGCTTCCCGGGCGGCGGCGACGCGCCGTTCGTGAGTTTTCAGCTCAACGGCTCACCGCTGTACCCGATGTCGACGCTGTCGTTCATGGAGAACTCGTCGATGTTCCGCCTCGACGACACCATCGACCACGCCGAATTCGTGCTCGGCGGCCCGGCCGTGCTGTACGGCAACGGCCAGCCTGGCCTGACCGCCAACTTCATCCTGCGCGAAGGTACCGACACACCCAGCGGCGATGTCGGCGTGACGTACGGCTCCGAAGGCATGGTGCGTCTGGACGGCTTCTACGGTTTCAAGGTTGCCGACGGCTGGTACGGCAGCGTCGGCGGATTCTGGCGCAAGTCCGACGGTGTGCGCGACCCGCAGTTCTCCGCCGACAAGGGCGGCTCGCTCACCGCCACGCTGACCCACAACTTCGGCGACAGCGGCTCGCTGATGTTCTACGCGCGTGACTTGAAGGACCACAACCAGTTCGTCACCGACACGCCCATCCTCAACCCCGGCCGCGGCCAGTTCGACGGCTACCCGGGCTTCGATCCGCTGACCGGCACCTTCGGCAGCAAGGCCAACCAGTACAGCTGGATCCAGACCACGCCCTGCAACACGCCCGGTTGCCAACCGGGCGGCCAGGGCCTGAATCTGGGCAAGGGACGCGGTGCCGACATCCTTTCGCTGGGTGGCAACCTCGATTTCGATTTTGGCAACGGCTGGAGCATCTCCGACAAGTTCAACTTCACCGGCGGTCAGATGAACACGATCGCCTTTTTCAGCACCGGCGCCAATCCGCAGACGCTGAGCAGCTATATCGCCGACGCACTCGTCTCCAACAACCTGCCGGCCAACACTACCGCCACGGCCGTCTATACCAATAACGGCCAAGCGGCGGACATGAACCAGAACGTCACCACGCAAGGTCTGTGGTCGGTGCGCAAGCGCATCCAGGGCGTGTCGAACGAGTTCCACCTGAGCAAGGAAATTTTCGACGGCAATACGCTCACGATCGGCAACTACTCCGCCGTCTACAGCGATCACGACACCTGGTTCCTCGGCAACAACATGCTGCTGCAGGCCAAGAACAACCCGAGCCCGATCGCCGTCACCCTGGGCAATGGCGACGTGCTGTCCAATCCTGGCGGTTTCGTGAGCGGTCCGTCCACGGCGATCCGCGAGGCCTGGAATGGTTTCAACACGGCATTCTTCGTGACCGATTCGTGGAAGGTCGACCAGTGGTTGTTCGACGCCGGCATCCGCGCCGAGCGCCAACAGGCCAGCGGCCGCATTCAGAACACCGCGACCGGCGACCTGGATGCCAATCCGACCACGCTCTACAACAACAACTCGCAGTACGTGGTCGCCGGCAATTCGTACATCAACTACAAGAAGACCGCACCTTCCTGGACGATCGGCGTCAACTACGAAATCCAGAGCAATATGAGCGTCTACGCGCGCATCAACGACGGTGTGCATTTCCCCGGCTTCGACGATCTGCGCGGCCTGCCCAGCCAGCCGGTCAACAAGATCCACAACATGGAAATCGGCTACAAGTACCAGGCCGATTGGATCTATCTGGACGTCAACGCCTATCGCAAGCTGTTCTACAACGTGCCGTACACGATCACCCAGGGCAACGGCCAGCAGTTCTCGTTCGACTACGGCTCGGCGACCAAGGGCATCAACTTCACCACGGTGCTCAAGCCGTTCGAAGGCGTCACGGTACAGTTCAGTGGCGACTACATGGATGGTCATTACACGCATAGCGCCGCGTGCACGCCGTATACCGCCCAGGACGGTAGCTCACAATGCGCCAGCCTCGACGGCATGCAACTGCAGCGCCAGCCGACATTCCAGGCCCGCCTGACCCCGGGCTACGAATTCCCGACGGCGTGGGGCAGCATGAAGTTCTGGGTAACCTACGAATACGTGGGCAATCGCACCGGTGACCTGATCGAGCAGCAGCCGTTGGGCCAGTATCACGACTGGAGCTTCGGCGCGACCGCGAACATCGGCCAGGCGTGGCAGGTCAACCTGCAGGGCACGAACATCACCAACGAGATCGGCATCACCGAAGGCAACTCGCGTCTGTTCGGCTTCGCCAGCAGCGGCGGGGTGATCCTGGCCCGCTCGATCGAAGGCCGCGAGGTCAATCTGCAGGTGAAGTACAAGTTCTAAGCGCACTCCCCTCGGCGTTCCCCGGGTGTCGCCATGGCGACACCCGGGGTTCTTTTTTCTCACTGCAGATCGAGGTGTGCATGAGCCGGTTCCGCATGATCGTCGCGCTGGCGACGATCTATATGGTGTTCGCGATTCTTCTCAACAGTGTCGGCACGGTCATTCTGCAATCGATCCACACTTTCGGCATCGACAAGCCGCAGGCCAGCCTGCTGGAGCTGTTCAAGGATCTGCCGATTGCCGTGACGTCGTTCCTGGTCGCCTCGTTCCTGCCCAGGCTCGGGTACCGGCGCGCGATGATGCTTGCACTTTGCATCGTCGGCGGCGCCTGCATGCTGATGCCGCTTTATCCGAGCTTCCACACCACCGAATTGCTGTTCACCTGCATCGGCGTGTCGTTCGCGCTGGCCAAAGTATCGGTGTATTCCTCGATCGGCCTGCTCACGCGCGACAAGGCCGAACACGGCCGGCTGACCAATACCATCGAAGGTCTGTTCATGCTCGGCGTACTGGCCAGTGGCTGGATATTCAGTGCCTTCATCGATCACACCAACCCTGCCAACCCATCCTGGTTCAACGTGTACTGGCTGCTGGCCATCCTGTGCCTGGGCACGGTCGCCCTGCTCTACGGCGCGCAACTCGATGAGTCGGCAGCGCATGGCGAGGCACGGCTGTCGATCGGACAGGCGATGCGCGACATGTACCGGCTGATGATGCGCACGCTGGTCTATGTGTTCTTGCTTTCGGCGTTTCTCTACGTGCTGATCGAACAGAGCTTCAGTACCTGGCTGCCGACGTTCAACAACGAGATCCTCAAGCTGCCCAACGCCATGAGCATCCAGATGGCAAGCATCCTGGCCGGCGCCACCGCGCTGGGACGCATTCTTGCCGGACAACTGCTGCGCCGGATGCATTGGCATACGCTGCTCAATCTGTGCGTGATCGGCATGGGCGTACTGATCCTGTCTGTGCTGCCATTGGCGAGCCATAGTCCAGCTTTCGCGCCGTCGGGCTGGCTCGACGCACCGCTGGCGGCCTACCTCATTCCCTTGATCGGCCTGCTGATGGCACCGATCTATCCGGTCATCAATTCCGTCGCGCTCAGCTCGCTGCCGAAACCGACGCATGCGGCGATGACCGGTCTCATCGTGATCTTTTCTGCGCTTGGCGGCACACTCGGTTCGCGCATCACCGCGCTGGTGTTCGCCAGCTTCGGCGGCATCCATGCATTCTATTTCTCGCTGGTGCCGATGACGCTGATCCTGGTAACGCTGTTTTTGTTCAAGCGCGAGACCGACCGCGCCGGAACACCTTCCCTGCCCGCGCCCGAAGGCGCCGCATGAGATCGACGACCACCATGAACTCCTTTTTCCGATATTTGCCGCGCGCATTTGCATTGAGCCTGCTCCTGCTGGCCGGTCGTGCCGGCGCGGCGACCGACCCCAGCTTCGTGCTCACCGGTACCTCGGATCAGTTCGACGGTTATTTCCCGAGCTATCTGGCTAACGGCTACTTCTCCACCATGACCTCGGTACGCGGCACCGGGCCGACCATGGGCTACATGGTCGCGACGATGGACTATGCCAAGGACGATATCGCGCGCCCGGCGGCGCTGCCCGGCTGGAACGAGATCGATTACAACCCGGGCGGAGGCTGGCTCAACAGCACGCGCGTGGCCAAGGAGATCTTCACCGGCTATGCGCAGACGCTGGACATGTATGGCGCGACGTTGAACACGACGTACCGCTTCGTCTACGCCAACAAGTCCACCGATGTCGAGGTCGCCACCTTCGTCAGCCAGGACGCCACTCATCTGGCCGCCACCCGCCTCACCATCACGCCGCAATTCGACGGCAGCGTTGAACTCACGTTTCCGATCCGCCTGTGGTCCGAGCACCAGCCGCGTTTCCCGATCGCCAAGATGACCGGCGACGAGATGATCGCCGCGGTCATCGCCAGCGGACAGAATCTGGACAACAAGCCGGTGCCCACACCCGATCGTGCCGCTGTGTGGTATCCGGGCGTGGTGCGCATCCAGTCCAGCGGCGGCGATACGAAGACGCTCACGCTGTGGCTGGACGGTCGCGCGGAGCAAGGTGTGGCTGTCGCGCAGGCCGTCGCCGTCGAACTGCCGAAGGGGCTCGACATCGAGGACGTGCAACTGGAGAAGAGTCCATACAAGCTTTCGCTCAATCTGAAAGCGAAAGTCCGCAAGGGCCAGAGCTACCGCTTCACCAAATACATCGCCGCGTCGCGCGAGGGTTGGGGCGGCGATGCGAAAGCCGATCTGGTATTGGCCGAGCAGGCGCGCACGACCGGCTTCGATACGCTGCTGGCCCGGCATCAGGCCGCGTGGCACAAGCTTTGGGAATCGGACATCCGCGTCGACGGCGATGCCAACGTGCAGAAGGCCGTGCATTCGGATCTCTACTACCTGCTGTCCAACACCACCACGGGCACGAGCTGGCCGATGGGCGCCTGCGCACTGACCCCCGGCTATGCCGGGCATGCGTTCTGGGACAGCGATTCGTGGGTCTTTCCCGCCTTGCTCCTGCTGCACCCGGAGCGGGCCAAGCCGATCGTGATGTTCCGCCACCGCACGCTCGGTCCCGCGCAGGCGCGCGCGGCTCAGTTCGGGGCAAAGGGCGCCATGTATCCCTGGGAAGCCGATCCGGAAACGGGCAAGGATTTCACCCCGCATTTCGCCTATGAGGTCTATCGGGAGATCCATGTCAACGCCGACATCGCCATCGCGCAGTGGCAGTACTACAACGCCACCGGCGACGATGCCTGGCTCAAGCAGTATGGCTGGCCGGTGATCGAACAGATCGCGACGTTCTGGGCCAGTCGCGTGAGCTACGACAAGGCGCACGATCGCTACGAAATCCATCACGTCACATCGCCGGACGAGGCCTATAACGATGTGCCGAACGATTCGTTCACCAACGCCGCCGCGCAGAAGGCGTTGCGTATCGCGGTCAAGGCGGCGGCGAAAGTCGGTGCGCAGGCCGATCCGCAGTGGAGCGCGATCGCGGACAAGATGGCCATCCCGTTCGATGAGAAAGAGCAGCGCCATCTCGATTTCGACGCCTCGGTACCGCACGACAAGATCACCTGGATGGGATCGTCGCTAGCGTGGCTGATGTATCCCAACCTCGATCTGCCGATGTCGCCGCAGGTCCGCCGCAACGACTTCGACTTCCAGCTGCACGAGCTGAAGGAGCATGGCGACGATCCTAACGAGATGATGATGGTGATGCTGGCGGTCGGCTCGGCGGAACTGGGCGATGCGCAGGGTGCCGGCGACTGGATCCGGCGGAACCTCTCCGGCTTCCTGAAGCCGCCGTTCAACGTGCGCACCGAGACGGTGGCCAATAACGCCGGTTATATCCTCGCCACATCGGCCGGCTTCGTACAGAGCTTCGTCTACGGATTGAGCGGTCTGCGCATCGACGAGAACGGACTGGCCCAAGCCTATCCGCCGGCGCTGTCGTAAACCTGGAAATCGCTCGAACTCAAGGGCATCCACTTCCGCGGCAAGCGTTACGACATCACCATCGACCATGGTGCGGACGGCAAGGCCCGACTGACACGCAAGATGCTCTGACTGAAGCGGCTCGCTTTTTCGCTTCGCGGCGATCGCACTCGCCTGCATCGCCGCCGGCGCCACCCTCGCTGACAGCACGCTGGAGCCGGCCGGAACGCGTGCCTGTGACGAATCCCTGTCGCGACCGTGGACCAGCTCAAGCCGCCCTTGGTCGCCTATAAACGACCCCTGACCGGTCTCCGGATGGCGGCTGATCCACCGGTGGGTCAATTCGGCCATTCCGCCGCGAATCGTGCCTGGTGGCCGCCTTAGTGACCGCTGCTGCGACATTGCAAGCAAGACCGTAAGATAATCAGGGTTTGACGTGTCCGATGCGGGCGTTATCCTCTGTAGATATTCAGGGAACTGCGAGCGCCATGAGCCAACAGACCGTACTGGTCATCGACGACGAACGCGATATTCGCGAGCTCCTTACCATCACTCTGGGTCGGATGGACCTGAAGGTGGAGGCCGTGGGCACCGTGGCCGAGGCGCGACGCGCCCTGGGCGAGCGCAGCTACGACCTGTGCTTTACCGACATGCGCCTGCCCGACGGCAACGGCCAGGAGGTGATCGAGCTGATCGCCGCCGGCCACCCCGATACCCCCGTGGCGATGATCACGGCCTACGGCAACGTCGACGCCGCGGTGAATGCACTCAAGGCAGGGGCTTTCGACTTCGTCTCCAAGCCGGTCGATATCCAGATGCTGCGCCAGCTGGTGCGCACGGCGCTCCGGCTCGCCGACGAAAAGCGTAGCGGCGCGGCGGCCAAGGGAGCCGGTTCGAGCGATCGCCTGATCGGCGACTCGCCGGCCATGCAACTGGTGCGCTCGACGATCGGCAAGCTGGCACGTAACCAGGCGCCGGTTTACATCGCCGGCGAGTCGGGCGTGGGCAAGGAACTGGTGGCCCGGCTGATCCACGAGCAGGGTCCACGCGCTAGCGGGCCGTTCGTGCCGGTCAATTGCGGCGCGATTCCCTCCGAGCTGATGGAAAGCGAATTCTTCGGCCATCGCAAAGGCAGCTTCACCGGCGCGGTGAACGACAAGGAGGGCCTGTTCCAGGCCGCCCATGGCGGCACGCTGTTTCTGGACGAGGTGGCCGAGCTGCCGCTGCACATGCAGGTCAAGCTGCTGCGCGCGATCCAGGAAAAAGCCGTGCGTCCGATCGGCGGCCGCGACGAAGTCCCGGTCGACGTGCGCATTCTCTCGGCCACGCACAAGAACCTGGCCGGGCTGGTCGACCAGGGCCAGTTTCGCCAGGATCTGTTCTACCGCATCAATGTGATCGAGCTGCGCGTACCGCCCCTGCGCGAGCGCCGCGGCGACGTGCCATTGCTGTCCAATTTCATACTGCGCCAGCTTGCCGCCAAAAGCGGCTCGGCGCCTGGCAGCCTGATGCCTGCCGCACTGGCCTCGCTGGAAAGTTACGACTTCCCCGGCAACGTACGCGAACTCGAAAATATCCTCGAGCGTGCGATGGCCATGTCCGACGGCGAAACCATCGATGTCAGCGACCTGATGCTGCCGCAGCGCAGCCGCAGCGACATACCGCCACTGCCGCAACCCGGCCAGCCTGCGGCGGCCGCGCCCACTGCGGCAGCGCCGACACAGCATCCAGGCGACGGCGGCCTGGACGACTACATCAGCAATCTCGAGCGAACCGCGATCATCAAGGCGCTCGAAGAGTCCCGCTACAACAAGACGGCCGCTGCCAAAAAGCTGGGGATTACGTTCCGGGCATTGCGGTACAAGTTGAAGAAGCTGGGGATTGATTGAGGGGGACGGTCGCGACTGAAGTCGCTCCTACAAACTTGGCGATGTCTCGCTATCTTGTAGGAGCGACTTCAGTCGCGACCAGCCGTGACGACGCAACGTCATCGCTCCCGACTCCCGGTCTGAATCGCTTCCCTCAACACCTTCAACAACCGCCGTGTCGAAATCGGCTTGTCGACCAGGTACAGGTGTTCCAGCGAGGGCAGCTCCGCCATATCCAGCGGACGATCCGGGCGGGCGAGCAAAACGACGCCACGGTTGTATCCATGCTCCATCAGCGCGGCAAGCGTGCGTACGCCGGTGAAGAGATTCATATCGGCATCCATCACGACCAGATCCGGCACGCCGTGCGCCTCGATCCACTGCAACGCCGCTGTACCGCTCTGGGTGGCATGGGCCTGATAGCCCCAGGCATCGAGGGTGTCGCTCAGCAGCGATAGCTGCGCGGCCTCTTCCACCACCACCAGTACGCGCTCCGCCTCGCCCTGCAAACCGTGCTCATCGTCCATCTCGGCGGCATCGACAATCAGTTCGGCCAGCGGGATATAGAGACTGAAAAAGGTGCCCTTGCCTACCGAGCTCTGTACCCGCATCACACCGCCATGACTGGCAATGATGCGCTTGCACGACAGCAGGCCTAAGCCGGTGCCTGCCTCCTTGGTGGTGAAAAACGGCTCGAACAGACGCGCCAGCACGTCCTGGTCCATACCTACGCCGGTATCGGTGACGGTGATGCGCAAGTACGGCCCGTTGCGCCGCTCTTCGATATCGAGAAAGAACTCCGGCGGCAGCTCGACCTGTGCCGTTTCCACGCGTAGCTGACCACCGTGCGGCATCGCCTGGATCGCGTTGAGGCACAGATTGAGCAGACATTGCTGCAACTCGGTGTGGTTGCCTTCGAAAGCGAGCTGCTCGTCCTCGGAGGCAATCTCCAACGAGATCGACTTGGGCACGCTCCCCTGCAACAGCAGACGCAGTGCGTCGAGCAAGGCGCCGATCCGCACCTGTTCCGCCCGACGTGCGCCGCGTGCAAACGACAGCATCGACTGGACCATGTCCAGACCGCGCTTGCCGCAATCGCGCACCAGTTTGCCCAGCCGCGCCAGACGCGGGTCGTCCTGATAATCCTGCAGGCTGTCGCCCGCCAGCAACAACGGCTGCAACAGGTTGCGCAAGTCGTGACTGAGCCCGCCGGCCAGCATGGCCAGGCTTTCGAAACGTTGGGCGCGTATCAGCTCGGCCTCTGCGCGGCGGCGCGCGCGCTGCGCATCGGCTTCGCGCAAGGCGCGGCGCACGGCGCTGACCAGTCGCGCCGGATTCTGCTTGAGGATGTAATCGGTTGCGCCGTTGCGCAACGCTTCGATCGCAGCTTCCTCGCCCAGCGTCGCCGAGATGAAGATGAAAGGCAGATCCTGGTCGCGTTCGCGCAGAAGCTCCAGCGCCCGCTGACCGGAAAAGCCCGGCATGCTCAGGTCCGACAGCACGATATCGGGCCGAAAGTCCTCCAGCGCCTCAAGAAAGCTGGGCTCGTCATCGACGAGCCGTGACTCGTAGCTCATCGCGTCGGCATCGAGCTCGGACAAAACCAGCTCGGCGTCGAGCTTGCTGTCTTCGATCTGCAGGATGCGAATACCGCTTTCGGACATGGAAGAGGCTCAAGTAAGTAACATAAGCAAGATTACGTATTGCCCTCTTGGGGCATCAAGAGATGACGAGCACTCGTGCACGCCGCACGGAGCAGTCAGATCATCGATCCCCATGGCTATCCTACGCTCAATCTTTGTCCGGGCGCTGATTGAGCACCGCCCAGAACTGGCCCAGTGTACGAACAGCATCGAAGAATTGATCCACGTCGACCGGCTTGATGACATAGGCGTTAACACCCAGGTCCCAGCTGCGGGCCAGATCGCTTTCCTCACGTGACGAGGAAAGTATGACCACCGGAACCTGCCTGAGCCTTTCGTCGCTGCGCATCTGCGTCAGCACATCCAGGCCATTCATGCGTGGCATCTTGATATCGAGCAGCACCACCGCCGGCTCCACCATGCCCTGGCCGGCAAACGCGCCGCGCGAATAGAGGTAGTCCAGGCAGTCGACGCCGTCCTCCAGATGCACGATCGGATTGATCAGGTTGGCGTCCTTGAGGGCATCCATGGCCAGTTCGGCATCGGCGAGGCTGTCTTCGACCAGCAAGATGGGGCGGATATAACGTGTCATTGGCGCGCCTGCGTAAAAGACTCCGCCAGCTCGGAAGCCGGCAACGTGAAATGAAACCGCGCTCCTTCGCCGGGCTGGCCATCGGCCCAGACCCGGCCACCGTGGCGGGCGACGATGCGCCGCACATTGGCCAGGCCGATGCCGTTACCCGGAAACTCCGACGCGCGATGCAGCCGCTGGAACACGCCGAACAGCTTGCCCGCGTATTGCATGTCGAAGCCGGCGCCGTTATCGGCCACCACAAATTCGTAGTCGCCATTACGGGCCCGCTCCACACTGATCTCGATACGAGCGACCTCGCAATGTCCGGTATATTTGACCGCATTGCCGAGCAGGTTCTGCCACACCGTGCGCAACATGTTCTCGTCGCCGATCACGATCGGCAGCGGCGCGACATGCCACACAATATGACGCCCGGCGACATCCACGTCGCTCTCGACCAGCGCACGCGCCTCATCCACCTGCGACTGCATGTCCACCGGCTGCAGGCGCAAGGCGCCGCGACCCAGTCGGGAGAACACCAGCAAATCGTCGATCAACAGGCCCATACGCTGGGCCGCATCGCTGATCACATGCAAGTAGTGCTTGGTCTGTTCGTCCGATTGCTCGCCCAGATGGCGGCCGAGCTTGCCGGCGAAGCCGGCGATATGCCGTAGCGGCGCGCGCAGGTCGTGCGACACCGAGTAGCTGAACGCTTCGAGCTCCCGATTGACGTCGGACACCTGCTGCACCTTGCCTTCGAGCTGGCGGTTGAGCTCCTTGACCTCGCGCTCGGCCAACGCACGCGTGGTCATGTCGCTCACGGTCAGCAGCAGGACCAGATCGTCACTGCCTTCCTGCTCCAGCCGGCGCGCGTTGATCACGACGTGGCGATCGATACCGCCGGCGGTGCGCTGGGTCAGTTCGTAATCCCAAAGCTCGCGATCGAGCGAAAGCACATCGCGCAGGCGCTGCAGCAAGGACACATCGTTCCAGGCGCCATCGCCGATATCGGCCAGCTTGAGCGAGTTCTGCGTCGCCGACAGACCGTAGAGCTCGCGAAATGCCGCATTGACCAGCAAGGTACTCAAGCTCGCATCGAGCAGGGCAATCGGTTCGCGCACCGCCTGCACGATCAACTGCGACCGCATGACGGCCTGACCCTCGCGCCGCTCCGCATGCAGGCGCCGCGAAATCTGCCGCTCGGAGACGATCACCACGATGCCGAGCAAAAACACCTGCGCCAGGGCCGTGATGGCCAGCACGACGCTGCTGTCGAACGATTGCTTTTCCGCATTGGCAAGGCGACTACCGAGAACGGCATCTTCGTTGCGGACGATGTTTTCGATCAGGTCGTCCAGCTTGAACAATTCGCCTGCATCGCGCATTGCGCCCATCGCGCTGGCCGTATCGCCGCGCACGTAGCGCAACCGCGCCTGCTGCATCAGCGCCATTCGGCCATTGACCACGGTGGAAAGCGAACCGATGAGGGTCTGCTGATCCGGGTTGTCGCGAGTCATGTCACGCAAGCGGGACAGCAGCCCCGGCGCCTCGTCCTCCACCTGCAAGGCACGCTTGCGCACGATCGCATCGTTGTCGCCTTGCAGGATGCGATACACCGCCGCCTCGCTGTTGCGCGTGACATAAGCGATGCGGAACGTAATCGACTTTACTTCTTGCGAATGCGCGACCAGTTCGGCCGCATCGATCGCCTCGCGCGATGAGTTGCGCGTGACCAGATAGGGCAAGGCCACGATGACCATCACGGCAAACAGCAGGCCGCCAAGCCGCCAGCGCAGGCTGATCGCCGTTTTTACCCGGTGGGGGATCTTGCGCAGATAGGAACGGGGCATGCTGCCCATGGTTGCAGAAAGTGGGGGGCTGGGCCACTCCTTGGGGTGTTTTGCCTTGTCGTTCGAACGTGGGCCGCTCGAAGCCGGTTTCCGCTGTGCTTGGTTCTTGCCTGGGTGCTTTCTCGACCTGGCCGCTTACGCAGCGGGCGTTTCACTCGCCTGCCGGCGAGCGAGTCACTTTTTCTTTGCTGGCCCACGCTTGCGCGCAGCGCATGCGAACGGCGAAGCCGGCCCGGAGGGCGGAGG